>Ga0172373_10004830_pt1 | contig 18780 bp, 15 predicted proteins | sample Lak10m_2_FD_114546 | JGI IMG/M metagenome (GOLD analysis project Ga0172373, IMG submission 114546) | Freshwater microbial communities from Kabuno Bay, South-Kivu, Congo - kab_092012_10m | ecosystem: Environmental > Aquatic > Freshwater > Lake | place: Democratic Republic of the Congo...
AGAATCGGCAGCACCAGCCCGACCGCCGTAGGTAAACAAGCCCTGCTTGGACCATTGTTCCAAGTTACCGATATGCTTTTGATGCAAGGGCGTATTGACTAACAACTTTGCATCAGGCGAATCAAAGCCGTTATTAGCTGTAGCGATTGGAACATTGTGCCAAGCCGAGAAATTTTCCAGATGCACCCAGCTCACCCAGGACGAGGTATAAGCACACTTGGCTGCACCCGATGATTTGATCAGTGCTCCAGCAAGTGCAACGTCCGACCAAGTCTCGGGGATTTTACGTACGCCTGCTTTTTGGAAAACATCTTTATTGTAATAAAAAACAGTAGTCGAACTATTGAAAGGAAACGAAAGCATCTCTCCTTTTCGACTGGTGTAATAGCCGGCTACAGCTGGCACATAGGCTTTAGGATCAAAGGGTTCGCCTGCGTCTTTCATCATTTGAGCCACAGGAACGATAGCGCCCTTCGATGCCATCATCGTGGCCGTGCCGACTTCAAAAACCTGGAGAATATGAGGGGCGTTGCCAGCACGGAAAGCGGCTATGCCTGCTGTCATTGACTCGCCGTAGGTGCCTTTGTAGACCGGCACTACCTTGTAATCGGACTGGGTTTTGTTAAACCCTGCTGCCATATCATTGACCCAGTCGCCGAGTTTGCCGCCCATCGAATGCCAAAACTGAATTTCGGTGGCAGCCTGTGCAGATATGGGAAGCGCGGCAAAACCGCAAAATGCAAGACTAAAGCGTGCCCAGTGCCGGCGGGATAAGAGCTTGGTCGTAGACTTTTCAATAACAGATCTGGTTTTCATCGGGATCTCCTTGGGAAGACAGACTTGACATGTTGTCTCTCGTATTGTCAAAGCGAAGTATGACAAAGTCCGGACAAAAGTTGTGAGCTAGGCAAACCTATATGGCTGTATATTTATACAGCTTTAAACCACAATTTGCATATCTTGCACTTTAGCTCCGACCATGCCTTCATCAACATGTCCATGCCCACCAAGTCATCGACTTGCAAACGCCGAATCGACAGATTTACCTGCTTACGCAGAGTTATTGGCAATCAGCAACTATAGTTTTTTACAAGGTGGCTCACACCCTGAAGAGTTGGTTGAGCGCGCCCAGGACCTGGGCTATTCAGCCATCACGATTAGCGATGAATGCTCACTGGCAGGTGTTGTGAGAGCTCATGTACGCGCCAAGCAACGAGCTATGCCCTTGATCATCGGAAGCCAATGCCGTATGGATCAGGATCACACGCAGCGCTTGGATCATTCAGCAAGCCTGGGCCATACCGATCGTCTGCTTTTATTAGCGATGAATCGCCAGGGCTATGCGCATTTAAGTCAGGCAATTTCTCAGGCGCGACAACAAGCACCCAAAGGCTCTTATCGATGGACTAGGGCGCAATGGCAAGATGGCCTTCCAGGTTGCCTAGCCGTTTGGATACCCGCCGTCGGCTTGAATCATCATGAAGCGAATGATCAGCGATCGACTTGCCCAGCGGCGCTGAAAGATTTGGTGGATTGCTTTGGCGAGCGTCTTTTCATCGGCGCGGTATGCCATGCAAGAGGATGGGATCAAGCTTGGATCCAGCAACTACAACGATGGAGTCACTATACCGGTGTAAACATCACGGCCTGTGGCGATGTACGTTTTCATCGGCGATCGCGTCGGGCTCTCACGGATGTCCTTCATGCGATCGCTCGAGGCATTTCGGTTGCCGAACTAGGTACAAGCGCATTGTCTAATGCCGAGGCACACCTTAGAAGCAGGCTATTGCTGGCACAACGCTATCCCGCAGCGTGGTTACAAGCAAGCGTTGAGATTGCCACCCGTTGTCAGTTCTCTCTGGATAGTTTGCGTTATGAATATCCGAGGGAGATTGTGCCCGAAGGCCATTGTCCCCAAAGCTATCTCAGCATGCTTTGCGAACAAGGTATGGCGCAACGCTATCCAATGGGCGTACCCCCATCGGTTCGCAAACAAATTGAACATGAGCTGGGATTGATCGAAGCATTGCAATACGAGGCCTACTTTCTAACTGTTGCCGATATTGTGCAATTTGCGCGAGCACAAGGTATTTTGTGCCAGGGGCGCGGCTCTGCAGCCAATTCAGCGGTTTGCTATGTACTAGGTGTTACAGAAGTTGATCCGGCGCGGATGTCAGTGCTTTTTGAGCGCTTTATTTCCCGAGAGCGGCGAGAGCCACCTGATATCGATATTGATTTCGAACATCAACGCCGCGAGGAAGTTATTCAATATTTATACCGAAAATATGGGCGCGATCGTGCTGCATTAACAGCAGCTGTTTTCAGCTGGCGACTTCGCTCAGCACTTCGCGAAGTAGGCAAAGCTTTAGGTTTTGAAAGCCGCGATATCGAACAATGCCTTAGGGCGCACCGAGGATTAAGCCGTGAAAGCCCTCAAGCTGTCGCCTTTGAAGAGGCTGGACTCAAAATCGAACATTATAAAGTGCAGCAATGGATCAGCTTAAGCAAGCAATTAATCGGTTTTCCTCGTCACTTATCCCAGCATAGCGGCGGCTTTGTGATTACCCGCGACCGGCTTGATGCCATGGTTCCCATCGAGCAAGCAGCCATGCCAGGGCGATCGGTGATTCAATGGGACAAGGACGATTTACATGCTCTCGGACTATTAAAAGTCGACATTCTGGCCCTTGGTATGTTGAGTGCGATTCGTCGAGCGCTCGATCTGATCAGTGCGCGTGATGGGCGCCCATTTCGCATGCAGGATGTTCCGGCTGAGGATCCCAAAACCTACGCCATGATTAGCGCAGGCGACACCTTGGGGGTTTTCCAGATTGAGTCTCGTGCACAAATGGCTATGCTCCCAAGACTCAAACCTCGGTGTTTTTATGATTTGGTGATCGAGGTAGCGATTGTGAGGCCTGGCCCGATTCAAGGCGGTATGGTTCATCCCTACTTGCGAAGGCGTCAAGGTCTGGAAAAAGTGATCTTTCCCAAGGAAGAAATCAAACCTGCACTCGAACGCACCCTGGGCGTGCCGATTTTCCAAGAGCAAGTGATGCAAATCGCTATATTGGCTGCAGGCTTTACACCTGGCGAGGCTGATCAACTTAGACGTGCCATGGCGGCATGGCGTCGACGCGGCAAGCTTGAAATGTTTGAGCAGCGTCTGATTCAAGGCATGCAAGAGCGAGGTTATGAAACCGAGTTTGCGCAACAAATTTTTCGACAAATTGAAGGCTTCGGAGAATATGGATTTCCTGAGAGCCATGCAGCAAGTTTCGCCTTGCTGGTTTATGTAAGTTGCTGGATTAAATGCCATGAACCTGCAGCTTTTCTGGCTGCGATGCTCAACAGTCAACCTTTGGGTTTTTACGCTCCAGCGCAATTGATTCAAGATGCCCGCCACCATGGCGTGAAAGTACTTGCTGTCGATGTATTGCGCAGTCAATGGGAATCAAAACTTGAAACACAAGCTGACGGCAGTGATGCAGTGAGGCTGGGTTTACACATGGTACGAGGGCTGAGCGTTTCTGCTGCGCAAGCTATTGAACACTGGCAAGGCAATGGCAGTCTGAGTGAACGTGCATCATTTGACAGTCTGAATGAAGGTAGATCTATTGAAAGTCCGAGAGAACTCGCCTCATTCGTAAGCCAGACAGGACTTGATCAAGCCGATCTCCAGGCGCTTGCCAAAGCTAATGCATTGAGTCAACTAAGCGGACATCGCCGACACAGCTTATGGCAAGTGAGCGGATGGGAACCTCAGCATCATTTGCTCAAGATCACCGAACATGCAGCCTTTGAAACATCCCCAAGTGCTATCGAGGCTCCGGACGAATTCATAAACCTGGCAGCTGATCTAAGGCATCTGGGTGTTTCCATGGGCAGACACCCGATGGCTCTTATTAGACCGTTATTACAAAAATACCGAATAAGAAGCGCTATCGATTTGCGGTGCTTAGCCGATGGTGCTCTTGCTCGAGGAAGCGGTATCGTCACCCATCGGCAGCGACCAGAAACAGCTAAAGGCGTGATGTTTGTAACACTAGAGGACGAGACCGGCGTGATACAAGTTGTTATCTTTCCCGATCTTGTGAATCGTTATCGACGCGCGATTTTCAATGCACAACTTATGACTGTTTACGGTCGTTGGCAGCGAGATCCTCATACCGAGGGGCTCGTTACCCATTTGCTGGCTATGCGCGTTGAAGACCACAGTGCGCATCTCGGCATGTTTCAACCTCGGGCAAGCCGGGATTTTCGTTGATAGGCCTTAGCACAAACCCCAGCTTTACACCTTGTAGTAATTTCGATACCAATCGACAAAGCGCTGGACACCCACTTGCACTGAGGTTGAGGGTTTATAGCCAACCTGCTCGACCAGGGTACTAACGTCAGCAAAGGTATCGGGCACATCGCCCGCCTGTAAAGGCAAATGCTCTTGAATAGCCTTGCGGTCAAGCGCTTGTTCGATGGCTTCAATATAAGTGATCAAGCTCACTGGAGCATTGTTGCCAATATTGAAGATTCGAAATGGTGCACGGCTGGTTGCAGGGTCGGGATCGTCCGATTGCCAAAGTGGATTCGCCTGGGCAATTTGATCGCTGGCACGTACCACGCCTTCGACAATATCAGCCACATAAGTGAAGTCTCGGGTATGGCGCCCATGATTGAAAACCTGAATCGGCTTTCCTTCCAAGATGTTGCGGGTAAATAAGAAAAGCGCCATATCAGGACGCCCCCAAGGCCCGTACACGGTAAAAAAACGCAAACCTGTGGTTGGCAGCGCAAATAAATGGCTATAACTATGTGCCATTAATTCATTAGCGCGCTTGCTTGCTGCATAGAATTGAAGCGGATGATCGACACCTTGATGCTCACTAAAAGGCATGCTGGTATTTGCCCCATACACGCTACTGGTTGACGCATAGGTGAGATGGGCAATTTCACGATGACGACAGGCTTCGAGAACTCTGGTGAAGGCGATGATATTGCTCTCCACATAGGCCATCGGATTAACCAGCGAGTAACGAACACCGGCTTGGGCTGCTAAATGAATCACCCTATCCTGAGGTTCGTCAAAAGCATGTTGAGTGAATGCCTCATCGGCAAGATTTCCTTCTCTGAAACTGAACTGCTCAAAGGCATCCAGGATGGAAAGCCTTGCACGTTTGATCAATGGATCGTAGTAATCATTGACTGAATCAATGCCTAGCACTTGATCACCACGCTCAAGCAGGTATTTGCACACATGAAAACCGATGAAACCTGCCGCTCCAGTAACTAGTACACGCATCGATAACTCTTCACGGTGTTAAACAAAGGGGATTTATACATAACCATCGGGATTGCCAGACTGCCATCGCCAGGCATCGGTACACATGGTCTCAAGCCCACGCTGCGCACGCCAGCCAAGCACAGCGGCTGCTTTGGACGAATCGGCATAACAAACCGCAATATCGCCCGGGCGTCTTGCCGTAAATCGATAGGGGATTTCTTGCCCGCTCGCTTGTGAAAAAGCACGAATCAACTCAAGTACCGAGCGACCGGTTCCTGTTCCAAGATTAATAATCTCTGAGCGCTCCCCGGCAAGAAGATAATCAACCGCTTTGACATGACCCTCAGCAAGATCCATCACATGCAGGTAGTCTCTCACCCCGGTACCATCAGGCGTTGGCCAGTCCTGACCAAACACCGAGAGGTATTCACGCTTGCCTACGGCCACCTGCTGGACGTAGGGCATCAGGTTGTTGGGAACGCCTTGGGGTTGTTCACCAATCATGCCCGACTCATGAGCACCCACCGGATTGAAATAACGCAAAATGACCGCACGGCATGATGAATTCGCCTGCTGCTGGGCAAGAATGATTTGTTCGCCAATAACTTTTGTCCATGCATAAGGATTGGTCGGACGCAAAGCGGCTGACTCGGTAATGGGTACCTGGTCAGGATCACCATAAACCGTGGCGGAAGAGCTATAAACCAAATGAATGTATCGATCCTTAGCGATTGATGAGATCGCCTTGAGTACCGCAAGCAAAGCCTGATTGTTATTTTCAAAATAACGCAGAGGCTGCATGACCGATTCACCTACAGCCTTTAAGGCAGCGAAATGAATCACGGCAGTGACATCAAATCTTGTTATCAGTTCGATAATCTTCGATTGTTCGCAAGCATCGGCTTCCTGAACCGCAAAGGCCTGATCGCCGAGTAATAGCTTTAGACGCTCAAGCACTCGTCGATCTGAATTACAAAAATTATCAAGCAACACGGGGAAATAGCCTGCCTGAACAAGGCTTACGGCTGTATGTGAACCGATATAACCTGCGCCACCAGTAAGCAGCACAGCATTGGGTTTTGTCATTACCCTAACCCTTAATTAACTTACCTTGAGTAATGCAGCAGGAAAATCAAGTGAGCGCTCGCGTCCTAACAAAGTCATCAAAACACTTACCCTTTCCTCTGCCACCTTACTGACAATACCTTCGAGCCCTTTAAACGGGCCATCAACAATAAGAACCTGATCACCTTGCTTAAAGGGCGAAAAGCTTGCGAACTCGGCCGCTCGTAATTGTTCTTCAAGCGTTCGCAGCGATTGCAAGGTAGGGTCTCGAATAGTCGCCGGCTCAGTCCCAAATCGAACTAAGCCAAAAACGCCGAGTGTTGAACGTACTGGGGCAATGCTGTGTTGTTCGTGCGCCGGGCGCAAAAACATGTATCGGGGAAACATCGGAATCAGCACGGACTTTTTTCGCTGCCAGGCGCGCATTTGCGGCAGCCAAATTTGATAGCCTTGTCGATCAAGATTCTCAGCTGCTCGAAACTCCTGCTTGGGCTTGGTATGACAAACATACCAGGGCCGTTTATCGTCGTCTTTAAGATCCATAAGGTTTGCAGCTTAAGCTAAGCGCCCTTGTTGATAGTCCTCAACCGCTTGAATCAGTTCCGCGCGTGTATTCATAACAAAGGGTCCCATTTGCGCAATCGGCTCGTTGATCGGCTTTCCACTCACAAGCAGAAAAGCACCTTGCCCATATAACCGCAGCCTGTCGGATTGTGGTGAAAGAACAGCCATACAAGCACCAGGCACCGCTTGCTGATTGATGATGAGACCATCATGGATCATATAAATAAAAGCGTTATGATCCTGAGAAACACTTATCTCCAGCGCCTCGTCAGCTTGTAAAGGGCTCACAAACTCGCCGTGCAAAATCATTGGTTCACTCAAAGCTTGCTCAAGCGGGCCGATGGAATGATCGTCAAGACAGCGAAATTGATCGAGTTGTTTAGGCAGTTCGCCTGCGATGAGACGAAAAAAATGTCCCTTGGGATGTTCCCAGCGGGGAATCAAAGATGCATCAATATCTCGCCACTGGGCCTCGCCCATTTTGTGTGAGGCAGGCAAATTAAGCCAAAGCTGAAAGCCTGCAAGCCTGCCACTCACTTGTTGTGGCATCTCCGAATGCACAATGCCACGGGCAGCACGCATCCATTGCACATCGCCCGCCTCTAAGAGGCCTTGATTGCCTCGGCTATCGCGATGCAACATACGTCCCTCAAGCATAATCGTGATCGTTTCAAAACCACGATGCGGATGGTCTGGAAAGCCTGCCAAATAATCATCGGGCTTGTCTGAGGCAAAATAATCCAGCATAAGCCAGGGATCAAGTCTGCGCTGCATGCTCGGGCCATGCAAAGCGCGCAAAAGCTTAACGCCTGCCCCATCGGTACTAGGCATAGCTTTTATAAGCTGCTCGACAACAGCCTTGTTCACGTGGCAATCCTATCGAGTCCTCGCGCAAGGTCTGCGCAAAGATCGCGCGGCGACTCCAGCCCTACCGCCAGGCGAATAAGACCTTCGCCGATGCCTGCATCGAGCCGCGCTTGAGGACTGAGCCGTCCGTGCGTGGTGCTTGCCGGATGGGTAATCGTCGTCTTCGTATCGCCAAGGTTACCCGTAATCGATATGACTTCGGTCGCATCGATCACTGACCAAGCATGCCGGCGCAAGGACTCATCGTCGTCGCCTCTTAAATCAAAAGAGACTACAGCACCGAATCGACCCTGTTGAGCCTTGGCGAGCTCGTGTTGAGGATGGCTTGATAAGCCCGGATAGTAAACACGAGAAACCGAGGGATGGGCGGCTAGCCATTGGGCAGTCTCCACGGCATTGGCGCTTTGCTGTTCCATGCGTATTTGCAAGGTCTCTAAACCCTTTAACAAAACCCAGGCATTAAAAGCCGAAAGGCTGGGCCCTGTGGTGCGCATAAGCGGCAGTACCTGGTCATGGATAAATGATCGTGAGCCGATGATTGCGCCACCCAATACGCGGCCTTGACCGTCAATATATTTTGTCGCGGAATGAATAACAATATCAGCGCCGTGCAACAGGGGCTTTTGTAACGCTGGCGTGCAAAAACAGTTATCGACCACCAAGCTGATCGCTCTTGACTTGGTTAGGCTGGCAAGGCCAGCGAGATCGGCCAACTCGGTAAGTGGATTGGATGGCGTCTCCACATAAAAGAGTTTAGTTTCGGGCTTTATCGCAGCTTCCCAGGCCTTAAGATCGCTGAGTGGTACAAAGCTGCACTGCAAGCCAAAGCGCGAAAGCATACTAAACAGTTGATAGGTCGAACCAAAAACAGCACTTGCACAAACCATATGATCGCCCGCTTTCATCAGGGCAAGCACCGTGGTCATGATCGCGGACATACCAGAGGCGGTTGCCATACAGGCCTCACCCTGCTCAAGGCTCGCAAGCCTGCGTTCGAACTGACGAACCGTCGGGTTGGTGAAACGCGAGTAAACATAACCCGGATCCTGATTGCCAAAGCGGGCTGCAGCCTCTGCGGCACTTTTAAACACAAAACTGGAGGTGAGGAACATTGCCTCGCCGTGCTCGCCAATATTGGTTCGATCGGTGCCTGATCGCACTGCCCGTGTACTAAAGTCTAGATCTTGAATCGGATCTAATGCAAAGTAATCGTCCATATGTGCTTCCGAAGTCTTAGGCTTCGCGTTGTAAAAACTGTAAATTCATTGCAGCGTTTAGGTCGGCTTGCATCGCCTCGGCTGCAGCATCGGCACCAAGACGTTGCGACTCAAGGTGATCAAGCAATTCCCGATTGACATCACCAGTGATGTAATGACCGTCAAAGCACGATGCTTCAAAGCCATCAAACTGGCTTCCAAGTGCGGCAACTGCTTGCTTCATGCTTTCGATCGACTGATAGACAAGTCCATCGGCACCAAGTAGCGTGGCGATTTCCTGATCGCTGCGTCCATGAGCAACCAGTTCTGTTCTTGTAGGCATATCAATGCCATAAACATTCGGATAACGCACCGGAGGTGATGCCGAAGCAAAGTAAACCTTCCGCGCACCCGCATCACGCGCCATTTGGATGATCTCCCGCGATGTCGTGCCTCGGACGATCGAATCATCAACCAATAAAACACTTTTCCCCTTGAACTCAACGCTCATTGCATTGAGCTTTTGCCGTACTGATTTTCGGCGCACCGCGTGGCCGGGCATGATAAAGGTGCGACCCACATATCGATTCTTAATAAAACCTTCTCGGTAAGGGAGATTTAAGCGATCTGCCATTTCCATCGCTGAAGGTCTTGAGGTATCAGGTATAGGCATGACCACATCAATGTCGCCAAGCCTTAGTGCTGTTTTTACATCATTAGCCAATAAAGCACCCATACTTAGGCGCGCATCGTAGACCGATACCTGATCAATCACCGAATCGGGTCTTGCAAAATAAACGTATTCAAAAATACATGGGTGTAAACCTTGTGACGGCATGCATTGGCGTTGGTGTAACTGACCATCACGATCGATCAAAATGGCTTCGCCCGGCTTCAAATCGCGCAACAACTCAAAACCGAGCCCTTCGATGGCGACCGATTCGGACGCAATCATCCATTCGGTTCCTTGATCAGTCTCCTGGAATCCAAGGCACATCGGCCTAATCCCAAAGGGATCCCGAAAGGCGAGCAAGCCAACATTAGCTATTTGCATCGCAACTGCGTAGGCCCCCCTAGCGCGCTCACCGAGAATGCTTACTGCAGCAAAAATCTCATCGACACTGAGCTGTACACGAGCATGCTGCGCTTGCATGCCTTCGAGCTTTGAGGCTGCACCGAGATCTTGCAAAGCGTGTGCAAACACATTAAGCAAGACTTCAGAATCCGAATCGGTATTGATATGACGTCTATCAAGAGCGTACATTTCCCGCTGCAAGGATCGGGAATTGGTGAGATTGCCGTTGTGGGCAAGCGTGATCCCATAAGGCGCATTGACATAAAAAGGCTGCGCTTCTTCGGGATTCATTGCAGAGCCCGCTGTGGGATAACGTACATGGCCAAGCCCATGCGAGCCAGGCAACGATCGCATATTGCGTGTGCGAAACACATCGCGTACCAGGCCATTGGCCTTATACATATAAAAGCGACCATGATCCTCGGTTGCGATACCGGCTGCGTCCTGACCACGGTGCTGCAAGAGCAGCAAACCGTCATAAATTGCCTGATTTACGGGCCCATGACCCGCAACGCCAATCACACCGCACATAGCCTAACTCCCCCCTCGCAAGCCGCCCTGAACCACATCGGCCCAATAGGGCTCGGCAGTTTGCACGAGCCAAATCCACAGCCCTCGGCTGTGGGCACGATCGAAAGACTCGTGCTGCATCAAATCAAGGCGCTGGGCGAGTAGTGCAAACAAAGCGAGTATGAGCATGGCTCGGGCAAGCCCCAGCGCAAGTCCGCCAAAACGATCGACCATACCCAATCCAGCCCAGCGTAAGGCCGAGGCGGTCATCATGCCTAGGAGGCGAGTGCTGAGCAAGAGTAAAAAAAATGCGATCGCCATCATCACAAAACGGTCTTGAGGCCAACTAATCCAAGCCGAAAGCTTGGTAGCCAAATCGCTGGCAAATAAAAATGCAGCAAGCCAGGAAGCAAGGGCAAACGCAGATTTCACCAGACCGCTTAAAATCCCGGCAACAGCCGATGCGCTGAGGACTATCAAACTAATCAAGTCCCACAGGCTTAACTGAAACCAAGTTGCCGAGTCCATGTTCCTAAAACCCCATTCGTCGATGGCGCTTCGAGCATAGGGCTCGACTAGGCATCAGGCCCTGCCAACGAAGCTTCAAGGCGGGCTTGTCGCAGTTTACTTTGAGCTTTTAGAGCGTCAGCCTTGCTGTCAAAGGGACCCACTCTGACCCGGACACGCTCTCCCTTAGGCGTTTTGATGCGATCGGTATAAACTTTTAACCCAAGCTTTTTAAGACGGGCTACCTGAGCCTCAGCATTGTCTGATTGTGAAAACGCACCTGCCTGCAAAACATAGCGATCAGGATAGCGCTCTGGATATGGCTGCTTAGCTGCCTTATCAGGCTTATCTGAGGCCTTGGATTGCTGGGGAGTTTCGGACTCAGCTTTGGCATCCAACTTAGCCTGCGCATCCAACTTAGCCTGCGCATCCGACTTAGCCTGCGCATCCGACTTAGCTTGGGCTGCGGATTTCGCCTCCGATGCCGTGGGACTCAGGACCGGTGTCGGAGAGGCTTCGCTTGGTGAATGTGCTTCAAGCTTTGCTGTTTTTGTTGCGGCTTCATCCTCGCCAGAGGGCTTGTGCTCACCCTCGATGTCTTCCTTCTCGATCACTGAGGCGCCCAAAGCTTGAGCCTTGTGGTCGCTAAGCGCTTCGTCGCTGGACTTCTCAAGCCTCGGGTCAACCGAGGGTATGCGAGGCTCGGCATGAAAAAAGATGGGCATCACAATCGCCAGCAGCACGACAAGTGCCAACGCGCCAATGAGCCGTTGTCTTGCCTTGGTGCGATACGGCGAGGCGGTTTGAAGCGAAAACTGATCGTCTTCGTCCGCAGACTTATTCATGATGATCTAGACCTCGCCTTGTTCAGCGAGAACATCGGCAACCGTTAGAAATGATCCGAAAACGACGATCCTATCATTGTCTTGAGCGCGGACTCGTGATGCTGCGAGTGCCTTGCGGGGTGATTCAAAGCAATGAACGCTCGCCTTCTGGCCTAGCGCGTCGACTGCAAGCGACTGGCTTTTCAGCAAAGTTTTCTCAAGCTGGTCAGCTTGCAGTCCGCGAGGACCTGGCAAGGTGCACAACATCCAATGTTGAATCCGCGATGAGATCGCACGAATCGATGCTTCAACGTCCTTATCGGCAAGCATGCCAATTACGCCGTAGGTTTCTGGGAAAAAACCCATTTGATCGAGGTTTGCCGCCAAATGGGCAACGGCATGTGGGTTGTGAGCCACATCAAGAATGACACTGGGTTGTCCTGGCAGGACTTGGAAACGTCCAGCAAGATCAACCAGGGCAAAACCCTGACGAATCGCATGAGCAGGCACGGGTAATCGCATCCGCAAGGCATCGAGTGCAGCCAACACACCAGAAGCGTTAAGCAGTTGATTAGCACCACGCAAAGCCGGATAGGCCAGACTGGGCCTGCGACGACCCCTTATGGCGCAAGACCATTGCTGGCGATCACCAGCGTAGTTAAAGTCGCGACCGATTAAATAAAGATCAGCAGCTATTTGCTCTGCATGGTCAATAAGACTTTGCGGTGGCGCAGGATCTGAGCAAATCGCTGGCCGTCCTGGCCGGTAAATATGAGCCTTTTCCCAGGCAATTTGCTCACGCGTAGAGCCGAGCCATTCAGCGTGATCGATATCAATCGCCGTCACAATCGAACAGTCGGGATCGAGGATATTGACCGCATCGAGTCTTCCACCAAGACCGACCTCGGCAATGAAAACATCGGGCTTTGCCTTCATCACCGTATAAAAAATCGCCAAGCTTGTGAACTCGAAGAAGGTGAGTGCTTCATCACCGCGAGCCGCCTCAACTGCTTCAAACGATGTCAAAAGCCTTGCATCGTCAATCGCTTGCTGGCCAATTCTTAAGCGCTCATTAAAGCGAAGCAAATGCGGTGAGGTGTAGAGCGCTGTCCGGTACCCTGCTTGCGTTAGGATCGACTCAAGCATGGCGCAGGTCGAACCTTTGCCATTGGTTCCACCGACCAAAATAACCGGACACTCAAAGCCAATCCCCAATCGCGACGCAAGTACGCGCACACGGTCAAGTCCAAGTGCAATACCACCCCGAGGGCCTTGCTCTAAATGCGATAACCAATCCGCAAGCGACATGGGCTGCAAGGCTGTCAAGCAGTCGATTCCGTCACCACTGCGTCGCTACTCTGACGCATCAACAATGCAACAAGGTGTGCAATGGTTTCGCGAAGCTGTCTACGGTCAAGAATCATATCGACCGCACCCTTTTCCAGTAAAAACTCAGCACGCTGAAATCCCTCGGGAAGCTTTTCCCGTACCGTTTGCTCGATCACCCGCGGACCTGCAAAACCAATCAAGGCTTTGGGTTCAGCAATCACCACATCGCCTAAAAAGCAAAAACTCGCTGACACGCCTCCCATGGTTGGGTCAGTAAGTATTGAAATATACGGCAGTCGACGCGAGGCAAGTTCACTGAGCATGGCAGTGGTTCGTGCCATTTGCATCAGCGAGATCAAACCCTCTTGCATCCTTGCGCCGCCCGAGGCGGCAACCGATACAAAAGCCATACGTTGGTCGATAGCTGCCTGCACACCGCGCGAAAATCGCTCGCCAACAACGGCTCCCATCGAGCCGCCCATAAAGTCAAACTCGAAGGCTGCCACCACGGCAGGAATACTGCAAATCGCACCCCCCATGACGACGATGGCATCGGTCTCGCCAGTCTGATCGATAGCCTCTTGCAAGCGCTCGCTGTATTTGCGTGAGTCCTTGAATTTCAAGGCATCGACTGCAAGCACTTCCTGACCAATTTCAAAGCGACCCTCTGGATCGAGCAAGCTATTGATACGCTCTCTCGCCGACATTCTCAAGTGATGGGTACACTTTGGGCAGACATTCACATTGGTTTGCAAATCGGCTGAGTACAAAACAACATCACAGCTCGGGCACTTGACCCACAGGCCCTCCGGAATTTTCTTTGCCGAGCCGGGCGCCCGCTGAATCCTTGGTGGAAGTAACTTATCTAGCCAACTCATGCCTGACTCCTTGCATCGCCTTGTTGTTTTTGGCGGTTTTGCTTAAGCATCCATACCCTGACGAATTTCGGCAAGCAGCTTACCCACTGCGGCCTGAGCCTGATCAGCTCCAACATGCTCCATTTCCTGGATCAATCTTGTTCCAATAACCACAGCGTCGGCAACTTCAGCAACCGCGCGGGCACTTGCTGCGTCTCGAATCCCAAAACCAACGCCAATCGGCAGATCGGTATACTTTCTTATCAGCGGCATCTTGTCTGCGACTGCATCAACATCAAGATGCGCAGCACCCGTAATACCTTTTAGACTGACATAATAAACATAGCCTCGAGCATGTTTCACAATATCGCGAATACGTGCCTCAGTACTTGTTGGTGAAAGCAGGAAAATCGGATCTAAACCAGCGCTTTTAAGCGACTGTGCAAACTCAGTGGACTCCTCTGGGGGGTAATCGACCACTAAAACCCCATCAACACCAACCGACTTTGCTTCGTCGACGAAGGCCTGTCGACCAAAGCGCTCAATCGGATTGGCGTAGCCCATGAGGACCACTGGTGTTTGTTGATCGCTTTGGCGAAAGCTTGCCACCATGGCTAAACATTGACGCAATCCAACGCCCTGACGAATCGCGCGCTCCGTAGCGCGCTGAATCGCTGGCCCATCAGCCATGGGGTCAGAGAAAGGTACGCCGAGCTCAATCACATCGGCACCCGCAGCCGAAAGCGTATGCATCAATGCCACGGTGTGTGAGGGGCTGGGATCACCCGCCGCGATATAGGGAATTAAGCCCTTTTTTCCAACGGCTTTGAGGTGTTTAAAGCGATCGTCGATGCGCGAGCTTATCATGACGTGCTCACTTCCGGCAGCTTGGGCGGCAGAAAAAATCAAGCCCACTGGCCTCGGCCACAATGTGCAAGTCCTTGTCGCCGCGTCCGCTTAAATTGACAAGAATGATCTGATCTTTGGCAAGCGTCGGCGCTAATTGGGCAGCGTAGGCCAGTGCGTGGCTGGACTCAAGGGCAGGAATAATGCCTTCGATCCGGCAACAGTCATGAAAGGCAGCAAGCGCTTGCGCATCGGTTGCCCCAACATAATTCGCCCGGCCGCTATCTTTGAGCCATGCGTGCTCAGGGCCAACCCCAGGATAGTCAAGCCCGGCTGACAGTGAGTGGGTTTCCTGTATTTGTCCGTTATCGTCCTGAAGTAAATACGTTCGATTGCCATGCAACACACCAGGCACACCGCATTGCAAACTCGCTGCATGTCTTGCAGTGTTGAGCCCATCGCCTGCTGCTTCGACACCGACCAAGCGCACCCGTTCGTCGGGAATGTAATCGTAGAAAATCCCCATGGCATTTGAGCCGCCACCAACACAAGCAAGCACGTAATCGGGCTGTCGTCCTGCAATTTGCGGCATCTGCTCGATACACTCCTTGCCGACCACTGAATTGAAGTCGCGAACCATCATGGGGTAAGGGTGCGGACCTGCAACCGTGCCAATGATATAAAACGTATTTTCAACATGGGTGACCCAGTCACGCATGGCCTCATTGAGCGCATCCTTTAAGGTGCGCGAACCGCTTGTGACTGGCACGACTTCTGCGCCAAGCAGCTTCATGCGATACACATTAGCAGCCTGCCGACCGACATCTTCCTCACCCATGTAGACCACGCATTGCATGCCAAATCGGGCAGCGACTGTTGCACTGGCCACGCCGTGCTGGCCCGCCCCTGTCTCAGCGATCACCCGTGGCTTACCCATGCGCTTGGCGAGCAAGGCCTGCCCAATCGTATTGTTGACCTTGTGCGCACCCGTGTGGTTAAGATCTTCACGTTTAAAGTAGATCTGAGCACCGCCAAGTCGTTCGCTCCAGTTTCTTGCATGATAGATAGGACTTGGCCGTCCGACAAAATGCTTCAGTTCTGTCTGAAATTCGGCAATGAAGTCCGGGTCCTTGCGATAGTGTTCGTAGGCATCCCTTAATGCTTCAAGCGCATGCATGAGGGTTTCGGACACAAAAATGCCCCCATAGGGGCCAAAATGCCCATTTGCATCGGGTAAATCATAGGGCTTCATCAATGGGCCTTTTGGTAAAAGTTATCACAATTTGCTGAGCGAACCGCGTCCACAAAAGCCTCCATTTTGCCTGCATCCTTGACGCGTGGCGAAGCACCCTGGATGCCAGAGGAAACATCGACCGCCCAAGGTTGCAATTGTTGAATCGCCTGCTTGACATTGTCAGGGCCTAATCCCCCGCTTAAGACCAAACGCCCTGGTCGATACTTGCTTGATTCAAGCCAGGACCAATCAAAAGCATGGCCTGTGCCTCCGTACGCGGATTTGGCATGTGCATCGACCAAGAAAGCCTCACAGGATACCTTTTTGTGGACCTCAACACGATGGCCCGCTTGCAAATCAAAATCAAGGATTGCCTGATCAAGGCTGGCGGCATGTTGCATGCGGACCGCGCGCCAAAATGGTAAGGGTGAGGACAACAGGCAGCGTTCGGGCGATTCGTCGCCGTGAAACTGAATTAAATCGAGTCCTAGGCGTTTATGGACTGCATGCACATGCTCAGGATGTGCATTCACAAACAAGCCAACGCATTGCACCGATGAGGGCAAGGTTCGGCGCAGTTCCCATGCATCGTTTAATTGCAGCGCGCGCGGGCTTCTGGCGTAGAGCACAAGTCCGACAAAATCAACGCCAAGCCTGCAGGCGACCATCAGGTCATCTTTGCGGACCAAACCACAGAACTTGATCTTTACCATCAGGACTTAGCCTTCATGTTGCGCTTTAATCATGGCGTTTGGCGCTCACCCAAGCATCCTGCTGGAAAAATCTCATCCATGCCACTTACCGTCGGAAAAGACAAGGCATCGGGCGCATAGTTAGCGCCAGCAAAATATAGCCCACCTGCAGCAAAGGTTGGTGGCAGGAGACTTCGCTCAGCTGCCTTCAACCAATGCCTCATGCGAATCGGCGGCTCCTCACCACTACCAATCGCAAGCAGGGCCCCGACCATGTTGCGGATCATGTGATGCAAAAAGCCATCAGCCTTGACCTTAATCAGAATCAAAGGTCGGTGGGCGTCGATGGTGAGTGAATGAACGCTTCGAACGGGCGACTTCGCCTGACACTGAGCCGCCCGAAACGACGAAAAATCATGGCGACCGATGAGATGACTTGCAGCTTCTTTCATGGCCTCAAGACATAACGGACGGTAATAAAATCCGGATCGATCGATCCAGTGCGGGTGCCAATCCTTATCGTTATATATCACATAATAATAGGTTCGCGCGATGGCGCTGAATCTCGCATGAAAACTTGCTGCTGTCACTTCGGCCTCACGGACCATCATGCGCCCAAAGCCACCTCGCCTCACCTGTTCGTAGTGTTCAGCAAGACAGCGATTAACGCCCTTCACCCAAGCCCTCAAAGGTCTCACAGCCTCGGTATCAAAGTGGACCACTTGGGATAGTGCATGCACATCGGCGTCGGTTCGACCTGCACAAACCACGCGCACCGGCTCAAGCGCAATCTTTGCCAAGGCGAGCTCTAAATCGTCTTGTAAACCCTGACCGTCAAGCTGCGTCTGCCAACCGCGATAACCCGTTCCCACATAGGCAAGCTTTAGGGCAATACGAGACATGCCTTAAGTCCCATCGGGCTTTGCCTTATCTTTATCACGAACCCCCTGGACGAAATCAAGCTTAGGCAATGGAAAACGACCTGCAACCGCCTTTTCAAGATCGGTTTCGCCTTGCAAAGCAGCGTCGCGGCCAGCTGCCCGATTAATCGCGTCGCGAGCCTGGCGCAGCTCGGGTGGCCAGGACTCTTCGCCACTGCTTGGCGATGGGCTTATGGGCGAACGCATACGCCAGAGCAAAACAAAACCCGCCAAAAGTGCTGTGAGCAGGAGGCTTGCAAGCACCCGACCTTCGGTGGTTTGTAACCAGGCTGGAGCCACCCGATCACTACCTGGGTCCGATCCTGCAGCGTTTTGCGGCCGTGCTTTGGATGCCGCCTCTGCCTGGTTGGCTGCCGACTTAGCGGGTACTTGCCCCACTGAACCGCCCGCTTGCAATTGCTCGCGTTGCTCGAGCAAGCGCTTTAAATCGGCAAGTTGTTGCTCGAGCAATTGAATCCGCGCCTGAGCCTCACGAAGTGCCAACTCATTCATGAGTGCTTGTTCGCTGCCCGCCGCCGATGCGCCTGCCTCTGGCTTGACCGGTGCAAGCTTGAGTTGCTCTGAACCCGAAGCTGGCCCTGAAACCTTGGGCGGCGGCGCTGACGGTTGAGCCGGACTTGATGATCCAGCTGCCATCTGTCTGGCACGAAACTTCGGAACCCCTTTTGCTATCAAACTTCTATATCGTTCAAAAATAGCGCGCTGGGCATTAATTTGCCTATTGGCCTCGAGTCGTTGCGACTCATCAGGCGCAGGAAAAGGCGGCAGCTCAAGCACGGTGTCTGCACGTAGGTGGTGAATCGATCCATAAAAAGCATGCGGATTCGATTGATAAGTGGCCCACATAAGTGCATTAAGCGGACATTGCTCGCTCACATAGGCCCCAAGCACTTCACTCAAACTTTGGCCAGGCAGTGTCTCAAGCCTCGTCCCACCGCACCGTGATTGCGCCAAGGCGCTCGCGCTCGATACGAGCAAAAAGCCCGCGACAGCCA
>Ga0172373_10004832_pt1 | contig 18774 bp, 20 predicted proteins | sample Lak10m_2_FD_114546 | JGI IMG/M metagenome (GOLD analysis project Ga0172373, IMG submission 114546) | Freshwater microbial communities from Kabuno Bay, South-Kivu, Congo - kab_092012_10m | ecosystem: Environmental > Aquatic > Freshwater > Lake | place: Democratic Republic of the Congo...
ACGTACCGGCCTGGTGCACGAGGCGATACTGGCCGACTTCCCCGACCTCGCCGGCAAGGAGATCTACGCCTGCGGCTCGGTGAAGATGGTCGAGGCGATCTTCCCGTCATTGAAGCAGCAGGGCGCCGAGGAGGGCATGTGCTTCTCGGATGCCTTCACCGTCTCGGCACGCTCGATGGCCTTCCAGCCGAAGGCCTGAGGGCCGCACGCGCCGGAGGGCTCAGGGCACGATCGGTCGCGTGATATCCACGCCCGGCAGCACGCGCTCGACGACATCGCGCAGCTGCTTCGCCGCGCCCGCCGCGAGTGCCGCACCGGGATGGCGCACCTGCGCACAGCCCAGCAGCCCGCGCATGCGCAGCAGTTCCTTGCGCACCGCCACGCCCGGCTGCTGCTCGAACACCAGCAGCGGCAGGTAGCGCGCGTAGAGGCGAAAGCACTCGCCGGCGTCGCCGGCCACCGCTGCGCGCCGCATCGCCATCAGGACTTCGGGAAAGGCAAAACCGGTATTGAAGCCGTCGCTGCCGGCCATCAGATCGAAATAGCCATACAGCGCGCCCAGGCCGGTCAGCACCGGTATCGGCCGCGCCATGCCTTCCTTCAATGCCGCGACGCGCAGCGGCGTCGGCAGGCCTTCCTCCTTGATGCCGGCGATCTTCGGCACCTCGGCCACCAGGCGCAGCAGCAGCGGTACCGGCATATGCACCTGGGTCGAGGCCGGATGATCCTGGGCCACAATCGGCAGCCCGGCGTCCGCGGCAACGCGGGCGAAGTGGTCGAACACCCTTACGTCATTGGGCACCGCCTCGGCCGCGGGCGCCACCATCGCGGCGTCGGCACCGAGCTCGCGCGCCATGCGGCACAGGCCGATGGTGGCGTCGGTGCCGGGGTGGCTGGCGCCGACGATGACCCCGATGCGACCGCCGGCCGCCTTCACCGCGCAGGCGATCAGCGCTTCGCGTTCGCGATCGAGCATGCGGTTCGATTCGCCCAGCACGCCGAGCACCGTCACGCCATCGACGCCGAGGTCGGCATTGAAGCGCACGAGGCGGTCGAGCGACTCAAGGTCGAGGCTGCCATCGTCGTGGAAGGGCGTGGCCAGTATGGGAAAAACGCCGCTGAACTTCATGGAATCCTCACTAGACCCGGCGGCGGAACGGTTCCGCCGCAGCGCCATGATTTAACCATGGAGGCATGCACACGGCGGCTTTCCGGCCGCGCTACGCCCCTTGCGACGCCCGGCAAAATAATTCGCCAAATCACATTCGCAAATAATGGTTGCGCAATCGGGCAAAACAGTGCACAGTGCGCGCCAGCGATCTTCAAGCAGTGCCGTTGTTGTCTGGTTTTCGGGGTCCGCGTTCGCGGCCCTTTTCCCTTCACCACCCCGCCGTCTTGACGTTCGTCCCGCCAGGGGCGCGCCCCTGATTTTTTGTTTTAAAGGATATTCAAGACATGGCAACAGGCACCGTAAAGTGGTTCAACGATTCCAAAGGTTTCGGCTTCATCACCCCCGAAGAAGGTGGCGATGATCTCTTCGCGCACTTCTCCGCGATCCAGGGACAGGGCTTCAAGACCCTCAAGGAAGGTCAGCGCGTGACGTTCGACGTCACCACCGGCCCGAAGGGCAAGCAAGCGGCCAACATCCGCGACGCGGGCTGATACCGCCCCGCGCCGGCCCGCGGCTTGGCGCGAAGTATCGGACCCCACCGGAAAAGCCCGGCGCACGCCGGGCTTTTTCTTTTTGCATTGCCCGGAAGGACTGCTGATGGCCAAGGAAGAACTTATTGAAATGCAGGGCGTGGTGACCGAAGTGTTGCCCGATTCGCGCTACCGCGTCACGCTGGACAACGGACACATGCTGGTGGCCTATACCGCTGGCAAGATGCGCCTGCACCACATCCGCATCCTGGCCGGCGACAAGGTCACGCTGCAGATCTCGCCCTACGACCTGAGCAAGGGCCGCATCAATTTCCGCCACATCGAGGGGCGCACTCCCGGAGTCCGCCAGCAGCGCCGTTTCTGAAACCTGCCCTCACCGGCGGGCGCCGGTGGCGCTGGCCGGCTGCCCAGCCAAGTCCGGCAGCCAGGGCCAACAGACCGGCGACACCACCCGCGCGACGGCAAGTACAGCGACTCAGCCGCGCCGACGCAGCATGAGCCTGAGCAGCACCAGCACGAACATGATGCCGCCGATCACCGCGATCAGGCCCCCGGCCCCCATCATGCCCATGCCGACCTTCTGCGGCAGCGTGGTCAGCACCTGTTCCGCACCCGCCACCTTGCGCTGCACGCCGTAGCCGCCCGACCAGGCCAGGCCGAGGATGTGGATCAGCTGTCCGCCGCCATAGACATAGGGCTGCCAGCGCGCCATGCCACCCACCGCCTCGCCGTAACCGAGCAGCGGCAGCATCACGTAGGCCAGGCCCATGAAGGCCAGCGTCACGCCGACCGTGGAGCCGTGGTAGTGCGCGGGAATGACGACATTGACGCCCTGGATCATGTATCCGAGCACACCCCCCATCGCGAACAGGGCAAACGAGGCGACGAAAGCTGACTTGGCCGGCCCCGGTGCTACCGCGCGCACCGACCAGAGTGCCAGCAGTCCGGCGACGATCAGCGGCGCCATGTAGGGATGGCCCCAGATCATCAGCTTGGCAAAAAGCTGCATGTACGGCAGCTCGCCGGCGGGCCCGGACAGGTAGATCAGCGGCACGGCCAGCAAGGGCAGCGCGGCGATCCAGAACATCACCGAGAGCGCGCGCGGCGCCTGGTCCACCGCCCTGCCCAGGGCGGCGGCGATCCACAGCCAGGCCACCACCATCAGCAGGGCATGCTGGAACTGCAGCGTGTGGCCGCCTCCCCAGAACAGCACTTCAAAATACAGCTTGTCCTCGATCTCGTTGCTGCGCGGCACGACGAGGAAGGACCAGACGAAGGCCATCAGCGCCAGAAAGGCCGCCACCGCGCCGAGGAAGGCCCCGGTCTGCAGCGGCGCGCCAAGCAGGGGACGCGGCCAGGTAGTCAGCAAAGCGCGCAGCACCGCCAGCGCGAAGCCGGCGCCGCAGGTCCATAGCGCGGCATGGAAGACCGGCTGCTGCAGCACCGGAATGTAATTGTTCAGCACCGGCTCGGCACCCGGCAGAAACGGTGACAAGGTCATCAGCCCGGTACCCACCGCGGCGAGGGCGAGTCCGGCCCAGCCCAGCCAGGCGTGGCCGGCGCGCCCAAGGGCGCTCCAGATGGCGGCAGCGAAGGCCATGAACCAGATCGCCACCGAGAGGTCGACATGCACCACCAGCGCGGCGCGGAAAAAGCCCTTGAGCGGAAACACCTCGTTGATGCCCGGGGTGCGTGACAGCACCAGGAGAATGGCCAGCAGACCCGACCCGATCAGGGCCATGAGGCCCAGCCAGAGCCAGCCTCGTGCCAGTTGTTGCGGCGAGCCGGGGGCCACCGCGATGCTGTTGGAATTCACTGTCGCTCCGCGAAAATAGCTGAAGTATACGGCATGCTCCGGCACGCACCGGAGTAAACTGACGGCTGCTCAAGCGTCCCTACATGGCCCCTGCAATGAAGCTTTTCCACGCCGTCCTGGCCTGCCTCGTGCTGCTTGTCTCCGGCTGCAGCGAACCCAAGCGCTTTGTCTCCACCGATCTCTCGATGGTCGACTGGGGCAAGGATTTCAGGCTCACCGACCACACCGGCAAGCCGCGCAGCCTGGGCGACTTCAAGGGCAAGGCGGTGGTGCTGTTTTTCGGCTACACGCAGTGTCCCGACGTTTGTCCCACCACCCTCTCGCTGCTGCGCGAAACCATGGGCCTGCTGGGCGCGGACGCCGGCCGCGTCCAGGTGCTGTTCGCCACCGTCGATCCGGCGCGCGACACGCCGCAACTCCTTGCCCAGTACGTTCCCGCCTTCCATCCCAGCTTCCTCGGCCTGTACGGCGACGAGGCGACAATTGCCGCGACCGCGAAGGAATTCAAGGTCTTCTATGCCAGGCAGCCCGGCAAGACGCCGGAGTCATACAGTGTGGACCACAGTACCGGCAGCTATGCCTTCGATCCCAATGGCAAGCTGCGTCTGCTGCTGAGACATGGCGAGGCACCGGCCAATGTCGCCGCCGACCTGAAACTGCTGCTTGCCGGCCAATGACCCGAGACTCGCTCCCGACATGAAGACATTCCGCACCGGACTCGCCTGCCTGGCGCTTGCCGCCGCCCCGACCCTTGCCGCCGACGCCGCGGCCCCCGCGCCAATCAACCTCGACATCGGCACGCCGCCGGTGGTGGTGGTGAAGCACGCCCTCGCCCAGCGCACCTCGCGCCTGGTGCGCTTCTACGAAGCCGGCGAGATCGGCCTTGGCCAGGACGGATTCATTTATCTTCGCGAAGGCGTGAAGATGAACCTGGTGAAGCAGCAGATCGCGGAAAAGCTGATCGACGCCGAAAACCAGGAACGGCGCGCGCTGATCCAGGCCCTGGCCGACAGCAACGGCCGGCGCGGCAACGAAGCCGAAGTCTGGCAGCTGCAGCGCGCACGCTGGCAACAGCAATGGAAGCCGGGCTGGTGGCTGCGCGACGCGCAGGGCAAATGGAGCCGCAAGCCCTGACCACGGGCGTCACTGCGCGTCGAAGGACGACAGGCTGACGCCGGCAACACCCAGGTGTTCGCGCAGAGAGCGGATATCGGCACGACCCAGGTCGTTGCCATGGTGCGGATGGTGCATGAAGAACTCATGCCGGTTGAGTACCACGCGGAAGCGCGCGCCATGCGAAGGCTCGACGCTGGCGCCCAGGTGATGCAACAGGGACTCGACCTCGCGCCAGTGGATGTTGCCGCCAATCGGATCGTGGAAGATCGCCTGCAGGACATTCCGGTGCTTGTTGCTCATCGCCGTGCTCCTTGACCGGGCCGCGGGCAAGATCAGTCAACCCCAGTCACCCTCGGTTACCCGCAGCCTCCACGCCAAGTATAGGGCGCGCCCAGCGATACGTCATGCCGGCTGCCGCGCCGCCGCGCGCAGGTGGCGCAGCAGGATCTCGAACAGCCGCGCCGGCTCGAAGGGCTTGGTCAGCACGTCGTCCATGCCGGCGGCGAGGCAGCGCGCCTTGTCTTCGGCAAAGGCATTGGCCGTCATGGCGATGATCGGCACCTGCCCCACCTCGCTGTCCTTGCGGATGCAGCGCGTCGCCTCCAGACCGTCCACATTGGGCATCTGCATGTCCATCAGGATCGCGGCGTAGTCGCCGTTCAGGACCATCGCGCAGGCCTTGTCGCCGTCATCGGCGACATCCACCACCAGGCCGACGTCCTGCAGCAGCATGCTGGCGACTTCGCGGTTTACCGGCTCGTCATCGACGACCAGGATGCGCCGGCCGGCGAAGCGGTGGCGAATCTGAAGCTCGGCATTCTCCGTTGTCGCCGCCACGCCCGCCGCGGATGAGGCGCCGCGCCGCAGGCGGGCCGTGAACCAGAAGCGGCTGCCCTGGCCCGGCGTGCTGTCAGCGCCGACTTCCCCACCCATCAGCTCCGCCAGGCGACGGGTGATCGCCAGGCCCAGGCCGGTGCCGCCGTACTTGCGCGTGGTCGAGTTGTCGGCCTGCTCGAAGGCCCGGAACAGGCGCGGCAGGGCTTCCGCGGCGACTCCGACGCCGGTGTCGATCACCTCCAGGCGCAGCAGTGTGCCATCGGCGGCGTCGCTCAAGGAGTTGGCGCGGAGGGTCACGGTGCCCTGCTCGGTGAACTTCAGGGCATTGTTGGCATAGTTGAGCAGCGCCTGCTGAAGCCGCATCGGGTCGCCGAGCAGGCGGTCCGGCAAGGGGCCGGTTTCGATCATCAGGCGTATGCCCTTGGCCCTGGCCCGGTCGGCCACCATCGAGCCGACCCGGCGCAGCAGGGCCGGGATGTCGAGCGGCAGTTCCTCAAGCACGAACTTGCCGGCCTCGATCTTAGAAATGTCGAGGACATCGTTGATGATGCCCAGCAGGTGCTCCGCCGCGGTATCGATGTTGTCCAGCTGCCGGGCCTGTTGCGGCGTCACGCCGCTGCGCCGCAGCAAGTGGGCCATGCCGATGATGCCGTTCATCGGCGTGCGGATCTCGTGGCTCATGTTGGCGAGGAAGGCGCTCTTCGCCACGTTGGCCGCCTCGGCGGCCTCCTTGGCCTCGGCCAGCTCGAAGGTACGCGCCAGTACCTGCTCTTCGAGGCTGGTGCGATAGCGGTCCAGTTCCTCCTCGATGCGCAGGCGCTCGCTGACGTCGCGATCGATGCACTGGAAGCCGCTCAGCCTGCCGTCCTGGTCGAAGACCGCCGCCGCGTTCGACTCGAAGTAGCGATAGCTGCCGTCGGCGGTTCGCCAGCGGACCAGCACGCCCTGCCAGCCGCGGCGATCCTCCAGGGCCCGGCAAAACGTCGCCTGCACCTTGGCCAGGTCGTCGGGATGCACGAAGCTCGTCGACCCCACCTCCCCCAGATCGTCGCTGCCGACACCGAGGATGGACAGGCCGCGCTGGTTGGAATAGGTGTAGCGCCCCTTGATGTCCACCGCCCAGACCCAGTCGGCCGAGTTCTCCGCCAGCAGCCGGTAGCGCGCCTCGCTGGCCCCGAGCTCGATGTTCTTCGCATCGGTGTCGCGCAACGCCTGTCCGCCGGTGTTCTTGAGGGCGACGACGGCCGCCGCCAGCTGATCAATCTCGTCACGATTCGGTGCCGGCACGGGCGGTGCCTCCTCGGCAAAGCGCCGCAGTTCATCCGGGGTGAGGTTCTTCAGCTCTTCGGCGACCACCAGCAGGCGACGGCGCACGAAGCCGTGATACATCATGACGGCAATGATCACGATCAGCACAATGACAAAGGAGTTGCCGACGAAGGCGATCATCCCCTGCCGCAGATAGCCTGCGCGTATTTCGGCGAGGTCGGTAAACACTTCCAGCGTGCCAAGCTCGTGTCGCCGGCCAAGGTCGTCGTAGGTCACCTGGAAGCGATGCACCATCGTATCGCTGTCCGGCGCGAGCTCGCCGAAGCTGACGTCCGGCTGCCCGGATTGTCGCAGACGCAACGCATGGACCGAGGGCAGGCTGGTCAGGCTTTGCAGTTGCAGCCCGGCCTGTTCGTGGTCGAAGGCCCAGAGGCTCTTGCCGAGCGGCGGCAAAATGAAGCGCGCCACGGCATGAATGTCGGTTTCAAGCTGGTGCACGCGCTCGCGGTAGGAATAGGCCGATTCACCGGCCGACACCAGCACCGAGGCAATGCCACCGATCAGCAGGGACCACAGCAGGATGCGCCGCGTCAGGCGGCTGCCCAGACCGAGGAATTCGAGCGGGCCACGCCGAAATTCGGATCGCGCCACGATGCCGCCTCGCTATTTCGCCTTCAGCGCGCCAAGAATCCGCGCGTAACTGCCGTCGGCCTTCATGTCACGCAGGGCACGGGCGATACCCGGCGCCAGCGCCTCGTGCCTGCGGTTGAGATAGAGAAACATATCCACATCCTTGAGTGCCGGCTTGAGCGGCACGACACCCGTCATTCCCATGGCCCGTGCCAGGGCCACGCCATCTGCCAGCGTGTAGAGCGCCAGGTCGACGCGGCCGCCGTCGAGCATGCGGAACAACTGCTCGGCCTTGTCCACCTTGTTCACCGCCGCCGCGCCGGAAGCCTGCTGCTCGAACAGCTTCCAGCCGTTGATGAAGGCCACGCGGTGGGGCTTGAGACTTTCCCAGCTCCTGTCGAGGGTGATCGCGGGGTCCCTGGCAAAGGCGACAAAGCTGATGCCGATATAGCGCTCGGGCACCTGCACCAGATTCGGGTATTGCCCGGAAAGCCCGGCGATGCGCAAGCCCTCGCCGTCGACCTCGCCCTGGTTGGCGGCATGGAGCGACCGCTCGGAAGGCAGGCTGACAAACCGAATCGCGGCGCCGGCGCGGCGGAAGGCTTCGTGCGACAGGGCTTCGAGCGCGGCGCGGTCGAGCGGCGTGTTGTTGGTGCTGACGGTAATCACGGTCTCCGCCCGCACGGCGCCGGCAAGCGCACAGAGCAGGCCGCCGATGGCGAGGACGCGACGCGCCCAGCTCGGCTCATGGTGATGCATCGGATTCCCCCCCTGCGTGGTGACTCGGCGGCGCCCAGGGCGCCTGCCCGGCATGGCGGAATCCCGCCATTACGCCGATGCTCTCACAAGTATGGCGAAAGCAATATCCGTAAATCGCGCGGCGGGTTGCGGAATCTACGTAGTCGGCCCCGGCCTGACGGCGGGACCGCGGCCGGACATCAGTGGCTGGTGCCTTCCGAGCGGCTGATCTTGTTATGCAGGTTGTACTTGCCGACCGGCTTGTCCATCGGGATGCGCTTCACTTCCCTGAAAGTCGCCGCGTCAAACACGATCAGCGCGCCGCCGTCGGCCTTGCGCTCCCACAGGCTGGCCAACACGTACTTGCCGTCGCGGGTGAATTCGACGTGGGCCAGGGTCTTGCCCGGGTTCGTCTTCACTTCGGCGACCTTTTCCAGCGTGCGCTTGTCGATCACCTGCAGCGTGTCCTTGCCCTTCGACATCATCGAGTCGGTCCAGGCATAGGGCGTGTTCTCGTGGCTGCGCATGAAGAAGCCGGGGCCCAGCGTCGGGATGGTCTTGACGGTACTCCAGTCCTTCATGTCGATCACGGTGACGAGGCCCTCCTTGAGGTTGGGCGTGGCCATCACCCGGCGCGGGGCACCCTGCGGCGGCGTGTAGTTCCAGGTGATGCCCGAGCCCAGGTGCGGCATGCCGGGCAGCTTGAGGTCGGCGATCTTCTTCCTCACGTCGAGGTGCACCACCTGGCCCTTGCCGGCTTCGCGACTCGACCCCATCAGTTCGGAATAATCCTGGGTGAAGAAGAAATCGTCCAGCGGCTCGGCGAGGAAGGTACGGCGCGGATTGAGGAAGCCGGGAAGGAAGCTGCCTTCCTTGTACTTGAAGTCGTGGATCATGCCGACCGGAATGTCGTCGGCCTTGGGGTTGTAGCTGATCTCCCAGACCTCGGGCACGTCCTTCAGCGCGGCGACGAAGCTCTGGCGCGGCGCCGCGTCATACACCGCCGAAACGCGCGAGCTTTCCTTGCGCTCCTTGTCCCAGACCTCATGCACCCTGAGCAGGTTCAGGTCGGCATCCAGCAGCACCAGCGTATGCGGCAGGTAGTTGGCCACCGCCAGATACTTGCCGTCGCCCGACACCGCGACATTGCGGGTGTTGATGCCGGCGCGGATCTCGGCCACCACCTTGAGGTTCCAGATGTCGAACTTGCTGATCCAGCCGTCGCGCGAGGCGAAGAAGACATAGCGCCCGTCGGGCGTGAACTTCGGCCCGCCATGCAGCGCGTAGCGGCTTGGAAATCGGTGGATGGGTTCGAAGCGGTCGCCGTCGAGGAGGGTGACGTGATGGTCGCCGGTCTCGACCACGATGAACATGTTCATCATGTCCACGCCCTTGAACACCGCTGCCGGCACGGCCGGCAGGCCGGCGTGATGCACGACGCGCGAGGCCTTGATGTCGGCCTCGGTGAAAGTCGGCGCTGGCGACACGGCGGTGTAGATATGGTCGGTGAGGGCGGCGATCTCTTCCTTGGTCAGCCGGTCGGCAAAGCCCAGCATCTGCGTCGCCGCGCGCCCGCCGGTGATCACCTTGACGGCTTCCGGCTTGCGCAGGCGGGAAAGGCTCTCCGGCAGCAGGGCCGGCCCGGTCAGGCCCAGGCGGCCCGCGCCGTGGCAGGCAGCGCAATGCTGCTGGTAGAGCGCCGGCGCATCGGCGGCCGGCGCGGCCGGCGCGCCTCCTGCCAGAACGATACCAGCGGCCAGCAGGCGGACCGCGTGAGACATGCGTTTCATCGGCTGTTTCCTTGCGTGCTCATTTTCTGCTGCCCCGGCTCCAGTCCCCGCGCGCAATCTTTTCCAGCGCGGCAAGATCGCCGCGGAAATGGCGCTTGCCCGCCGCTCCCGGCAGCTTCTGCAGGATGCCCATGCGATTGAATTCTGATATCACACGACTCACGGTCTCGAACGTGACACCCAGTATGGCCGCCATGTCCTCACCCGGAAAACGGACGATGCGGTCGTCCTTGCCGTTGCCCAGCTTCAACAACAACCGCGCCAGGCGCACCCGCACCGGCGTGCTGCCACCGACGATCTTCGCCAGCCAGGTCTCGGCCTCGCTCAGCGCCGCCTGGGAACGCTCCATGAGCCGGCGCTGGAGGGCCGGATGGCTTTCCATGAAATGATGGAAATAGGGCATCGGAATGCGGCAGGCGCGCACCCGGTCTATCGCCACCGCCGAATAGTCGTAGCGGTCGCGGAAGGTCGACTCCAGGCCGGCGACATCGCCGGCCAGCAGCACCCGGACAATGCGCACGCCACCGGTCGGTTCCAGATGGACCATCTTCACCGCGCCGATGCGCAGGCAATACACGGCATCCGCGGGCGTGCCGAGCTTGAACAGCGGGGCGCCCGGCTCGAAGTCGAAATCCTCGATGCCGACATGAAAGTCGATCAGCGTTTCCAGCGACACTTCGCTGCACACCATCTCGCGGCGCAAGGCGCAGGCGTTGCAGTTGCTGCGGCCCTGGCAGCGGATTTGCGGTAGCGACTTCATCAAGTGAATCGATGCAACATGAATGCGGAGGGATGCCGGGAAGGGCCGCGCATGGTCCGGCCATGCGCCACCCCAATCCCCTATGGTTGAAAGGGATTCTAGCAGCGCCCCGCGCGCCCTCAGGCAAGACCTATCTCCTCGTCGGTCAGGTAACAGCCCGGATCCTCGGCCCACGGATCGCCGGTCAGCTGCTGCGCCCGCACCCGCGTGTTGCCGCCACAGATGGCGAAATGGGCGCAGGCACCGCAGCGCCCGCCGACCTTGCGCGGCTGGGCCTTGAGTCCGGCCAGCAGCGGATCGGAGGTATCCATCCAGATCTCGCCGAAGGGGCGCTCGCGCACATTGCCCAGCGTGTGGTGCCACCACATGGTGTCGGGATGCACATTGCCGAGGTTGTCGATATTGGCGACATTCACCCCGCTGGAGTTGCCGCCCCACTGCACCAGCTTCTGCCCGATGTGATCCAGTTTCTCCGGGAAGCGGCGCCGCAGCCAATGGAGCATATAGACACCGTCGGCATCGTTGTTGCCGGTGGTGAATTCCTTCACGATACCGCGCTGCTGGCGCAGCTCTTCATATCTCCAGCAGGTATCGAAGAGCAAGTCCATCGCCTCGCGCGTCATGCGGTGCAGGGCGTCGTCCTTGCGATTCTTGTTGCCGCGCCCGGCATAGTTGAGGTGCGAGAAATAAAAGCGGTCGATGCCCTCGTCCTCGACCAGCCGCAGCAGGCCGGGCAGGTCGTGGAAGTTGTCCTGGGTCATGGTGTAGCGCACGCCCACCTTGAGCCCGGCGTCGCGGCACAGGCGAATGCCGGCCAGCGACTTGTCGAAGGCGCCCTGCATGCGGCGGAACTTGTCGTGCGTCGCGCCCAGGCCGTCGAGGCTGACGCCGACATAGTCGTAGCCGATGGCCCTGACCTGCTCGCACATCGCCTCATCGATCAGCGTGCCGTTGGAGGACAGCGCGGTGAAAAAGCCCATGGCCTTGGCCCGCGCCGAGATCTCGAAGATGTCCGGCCGCAGCAGGGGCTCACCGCCGGAGAGGATCAGCGCCGGCACGCGAAAGGCCTTGAGCTGGTCCATCACGGTGAAGACTTCGGCGGTGCTCAGTTCCCCGGCGAAATCCTTGTCGGCGGAAATCGAATAGCAGTGCTTGCAGGTCAGGTTGCAGCGGCGCACCAGATTCCAGATCACCACCGGGCCCGGCGGGCTGCGCCGCGGGCCGACGGACGTCGGCGCGGCGATTTCCTGCATGAACTGGGAGATGCGGAACATGGCGCCAGCTTAGGCGCCGTACCGGCGCCCCGCCTTGACAGCTGTCAATTGCCGCCGCTCGAAGACTTTGCGGTTTCCTTCACCTCGCAGGGGGTGCCCGGCGTGGTGAGTGTCGCCAGGAAGGCGGCGATGCTTTCGAGTGCGGCATTGGGATGCTTGCGGATCGTGCTGACCATGTCCGGGTCGACATTGACGCGGTAGCCGTCGCGGATATCGGACATCTGCCGCAGCAGGTAACGGTAGTGCTGCCCCGCCAGCACCGGATAGCCCTTGGCGCCATTGCCCTGCCCCTCGGCGGCATGGCAATCCGCGCAGTCGCGCACGAACAGCTGCCGGCCCTCGGCCACCCGCTTTTCCGCGTCGGGCAGCGCATAGCGGCCGTTGCCGGGCGGAATGCACAGGCTTTCAACATGGGCGGCGACATTGGCAATGTCGCGCGCATCCTTAAGCTCTAGCGCGAACTCGTGCATATTGCGGTTCTCGCGGGCCTCGGCACGGATGTCTGCGATCTGCTTGATCAGCACGGTCCGGTGCTGGCCGGCGAGCTTGGGATAGGTCCCGTCACGGCGGCCGAAGCCGGACGGCAGATGGCAGGCGGCGCAGACCTCGAATGCCTCCTTGCCACTGGCCGCATCGCCGCCCTCGGCAAGCGCCTGCTCGCGTTCCAGCCGGGCGACGGCAGCCGACGCCGACTCCGTGCCGGCCGCCCGGGCCATTGCCGGCATGGATAAGAGCAGAAACAGCAGCATGGAAAGGCGCAGATTGGTTTGCATGTAGCCCTCGTGTTCGGTACGGAATTTCCCGCCTGGCGGGTGGCGCAACTGCTTGCCGTCAAGGAAAGCGCCCCGGCCCAAGGTTAACATGAGCCATCCCGTTTGAAGAATGAGGACCCCATGACCTGCTTCGGAATCCGGATTCGTTTCCTGGCCAGCCTGGTCGCCCCTTTCGCCCTGGTGGCCTCCGCCCTGGTGGCCTCCGCCCTGGCGGCCGACGTGCCGGCGGCGACCGGCGAACAGCCGATCCACCATGCCGCCCGCACGGGGGATCGCGCCCAGGTTGAAAAGATCCTCGCCGCCGACCCGCGCGCGCGCGATGCGCGCACGCCGCTGGGCGCAACACCCCTGCACTACGCCGCGATGAACCAGGACAGCGGCCCCATCAAGGCCCTGCTGGCCGCCGGCGCCCCGGTCAATCCGCGCGACAGCGAAGGCCGCAGCCCCCTGCACATGGCCGCTTTCTCGACGCGTACCGCCAACGCCCTGCTGTTGCTCGAGGCCGGCGCCGACCCGGGCGCGAAGACAGACGCCGGCCGCGACGTGCTCAGCCTCGCCCGCAAGGTGCGCGCCGATGAGCTGGCAGGCGTGGTGTCGCTGTGGATCCTCAAGGGCTGCAAGGCCGGCACGCCGTGTTGACGCGCTGCCTGGCGGGCTTGATCGCCGGCCTGGCGAGCCTCGTGGCACTCGCCGACAACGCCCTTCCGCCGGTCAAGGTCTATGCGCCCTCGCCGTGTCTGGCCTGCATCGACTGGGCCGACCACCTGCGCGGCGCCGGCTTTGCGGTCACCATCGAGGAAGTCCCCGTCGCCCATCTGCCGCGCCTGAAGCGCTGGCTGAACGTGCCCGCCGAGCTCGAATCGGTGCATACCGCGCAGGTCGGCAGCTACTTCATCGAGGGCCACGTGCCGGCCGAGGACATCAAGCAGTTGCTGAAGGAAATGCCGGCGGCACGCGGCCTCGCCGTGCCCGGCCTGCCCCGCGGCGCACCGGGCCGCGAACAGTCCAACCCCTTCTGCGAAACCGCCTGCACCATCCTCGACAACGCCAGCCAGGAACGCGAGATCCGGCGCGAGGCCTACAACACCCTGCTGGTCGGCCAGGACGGCACCACCAGCGTGTTTGCGCGGCATTAGACGGAGACGATCGCCGTATCGCCAGCGCCGACTTTCAATACTGCAGCCAGCTACCGCCCGGGCCGCGCTCCCTGGCCACCACGGGTGATCCGCGCAGCACGGCGATCACACTTCACCCCCTCGCCCCGCCCGTGCCGAATATCTCGCCGGCCATCCCGCGCAGCCAGTCGCGGTCTTCACCGCGCGGTTGCGGATCCTCGTGCTGGCGCACGGCCTGGGTGATCAGGCCGTCGCCGCGGCGGCGGTAGCTGGCTTCGATGCGCAAGGCTTCGGCCGGTTCGGCATCGGTGTGCACGAAGCAGCTGCTGTCGGGCAAAGTCGGCGCTGGCGCCACGCCGCGCAGGCGGGCGGCGATGCCATCGGCGGCGATCTGGCCGAGGCGCACGGCCATGTGCGCGCTCTTCGGGTAGGCGCCGAAGAGCGGCGAGGCACGGCCGAGCAGGTCGCCGACGAGGAACACGCGCTCGTCGCCGATGGCGTGCAGCTGCAGCGGGTCGAAGGCGGCCCACGGTCCCGGCGCGCCCGCCGCGTCGCGCTCCAGCAGCCCGGCCTGGCGCAGGAGGCCGGAGGCGGCCTGCGGCGGGATGATGATCGCGTCATCGAAGCGGAGCTCGTCGAATTCGGTGTCCAGCGTCTTCCTGAACGGGTCGAGCGACTTGACGGTGGCATGGGTCAGGTGCCGGATCTGGCCCGGGTAGCGCTCGGCGAAGACGCGGTTGAAGCGCTGCATGCCGCCGCCGGCATCCACCAGCGTGAGGCGGCCGGGAATGCGCCGCGACTTGAGCCACCAGGCGATCATCACGGCGCGCTCGTAAGGTGCAGGCGGGCAGCGCGCGGGGCCGGGCGGCACCGTCATCAGCAGGTCGCCGCCACGGAAGGCTTCCAGCTTGCGCTTCAATGCATCGAGCTCGCCGGCCACATAGCCGGCCGGAAAGTCGCGCCGCACGGCGGCGATTGCCGCGGCGTCATCGCCCAGCCAGGGCGCGTAGTCGTAGCGGATGCCGGCGGCAAGCACCAGCCAGTCGTAGCCGAGCGCGCCCTGTGCGGTGTGCACCTGCCGCCGCTCGCGATCGATGGCGGTGGCGGCGGTGGGCAGCAGGCGGTAGCCCATGCCGGCGGCAAGGGCGGCGTGCTGCCGGGGCGCGAGGGCCTCCGCCGCGCGCCCGACCAGCCAGGCGTTGGACAGCGGCAGGGAGCGGAAGACGGGCGCCGGCTCGACCAGGCTCAGGTCGAGTTGCGGCGCCAGGCGGCACAGGCGGGCGGCAGCGGCGAGGCCGCCCCAGCCACCGCCGACGATCACCACGCGCGGCCGGGCGGCAGGCGCTTGCCCGAGGGCGCACCCGGCCGCCAGCGCCAGGCCGGCGCCGAGGACATCGCGGCGCGTCGCCATGCGCTGCCTAGCCGGCGCCGGCCGCAAGCGCGGCACGGATGCGTTCGCCGATCTGACCGGCCGGCATGGCGTAGGGGAAGCGGGCGAGGAAGCGGCCGCGACCATCCAGCAGCACCATGCCAGCAGTATGGTTCATGGTGTAGTTGTCGGGCGCGGCGCCCGGTTCGCGCACGATTTCGTAGCGCACGCGAAAGCTCTCGGCGGCGCGGCGGATCAGCTCCGGGCTGCCGGTCAGGCCGAGGATGCGGGTGTCAAAGGCCGCCGTGTACTCGCGCAGCACCGCGCGCGTGTCGCGCGCCGGGTCGACGGTAATGAAAATGGCCTGCACGCGCGCCGCCTGCGCGCCAAGCTCATCGAGGATCTGTTTCACTTCCAGCAGCGTGGTGGGGCAGACATCGGGGCAGGAGATGAAGCCGAAGCTCACCAGTTGCAGGCGGCCGCGAAAATCCTCCTGCGTCACCGCCCTGCCCTGCACGTCCATCAGCAGATAGCGCGGCATCAGCGGCGCGGGATCGGCCGGCGCCGCCTCGTGGCGGGCGCTGGCTGCCTGCGCCAGGACCGGCGCACCCGGCGCCAGCGTGGCGAACAGCAGCGCGGCGAACAGCGGTGCCCGCCGCGGGCGCATCACTTCGCCGCCACCGGCAGGCTTTCGGCCAGCTGCAGCGCCACCTGGTTGATCTTCGCGGTGAGCTCGATGGAGCTGGTGCAGGCCTTGCCGCCGCGCGTCTGCGCATTGAAGGCGTCATTGGTCGCCTCTTCGTAGGCGCCGCCGAAGCGCGGCGTCTTCGGCGCATGCGCCAGCATCAGCTGCCGCGCCCGCGCCGCGAGGCCCATTTCGGAGCAGGCCAGGGCCTCGCCGTTCAAGGCCCCCAGCGTCCTGACCACGGCCAGGCCGGCGTCGGCGTCGGCGGCGTGACCAAGAGTTATGTCTCCCGCGGAGCGAGGGACGGTATCCGCTGCGGACGGCGCCGACAGCACGGCGATTGCAAGCAGATGAGCGAGTCGATGGGTCTTCATGCGGGTTCCTTGTGCGTGGCGACGTGATTGTAGGGGCTACTTCATGCGCGGCGCGGGATCGCGCAGCACGAGATGCGGTGAGGAAAACGGGGCGAGGCGTTCGAGAAAATCCAGCATCTCCAGCACCGGCGAATTGCGGAAGAACGTGGCGATCGGCGTTTCCATCCAGATGCGGTCGGCGAACAGGTAAACCTCGTGCGGCGTATCGCCGATGCCATCGTGGTCGCGGTCGAAGCCCTGATACTCGTCCCAATAGTTGTTGCGCCAGACATTGGCGCTGCCGGCGCCCGGCGCGCTGATGCCGACCGTGGTCAGGTTGTTCTCGAAGCGGTTGCCGGTGAAGCGGTGGCCGCCCTCCTCGCCGTAGAAGAACAGGCCGATCATGTTGTGGGCGAAGCGGTTGCCCGTCACGCTCAGCTTGCCCACCGAATCGGGCGGCGCATCGACGCGCAGGCCGACCGAACAGTGCAGCACTTCGTTGCCTTCCACCACGGCGTCGTGGCTTTCCTTGAACACCATGCCGCCTCCGCCGCCGGTCAGCGCGTGGGCGACATGATTGCCGCGCAACAGCAGCTCTGGCGAATACAGCACGACGATGCCGGTGCCGGTGTACGAGAGGTGGTTGTTTTCCACCCGCAGGCGCGGCGAGAAAATCACATGCATGCCGTAACGCCCGTCGACGAAGCGGTTGCCGGCGATGCGGTTGTCGGGCGAGTTGGCGAAGGTGAGGTCGCGGGCGCGCTGGAAGCGGTTGTTCTCCACCCGGTTGTCGCGGCTGTACCAGAGGCGGATCGCGTCGCCGCGCATGGCGGGATCGAGCGGCTTGCCGGTGACCTGGTTGCCGACGATGCGCGCGCCGTTGACGCGCTTGAGGTGGATGCCGAACAGCACGTCGTCGATGACATTGTTCTCGACCAGGTGGCCGTCGCCTTCGAGCTGGATGCCGGCATCGAGGGTGTCGTGCGACTCGCCGCTGCCGCCGATGCGCAGGCCGCGCAGGGTGACGCCCCTGGCCGCCACGGCCAGCACCGTGCCACGACCGGGGCCGACGATGCGCGCGTGGCCGCCGCCATCCAGCGTCATCGGCTTGTTGATCGTCACCGGCGCGATGTAGGCGCCGGGGGCGAGCTTGAGCGTGCCACCGGCCGGAGTGGCATCGATCAGCGCCTGCAAGGAAGCCGCCGGCACCGCCAACGGCAGCAGGCCAAGCAGGAGCGGCAACAGCGCCCGGAGCAGCGTCAGGCGGCGCGGCTCCACGGCAGCGCCAGGGCAATGGCCAGCAGCAGGCCGTGGGCGCTGGCGGAAAGGATGGTCAGCTTGAGCGCCGGCGCCAGTTGCTCCGGGCGAGCGGCATTGGCCCACAGCACGCGCGCAGCGGCAAGGCTGGCCGCCAGCGGCAGCAAGGCCAGCAACGCCAGCAGCGGCAGACGCCCGGCCAGCACCATCGCCAGCGGCCAGCCATAGGCCAGCGCGGCGATCAGCGCATAGCCCCAGCGCGCCGGACCGGTACCGAGGCGCACGACCATGGTGCGCTTGCCGGCCTGGCCGTCGGCCTTCACGTCGGGGAACTGGTTGATGTAGAGCACGTTGGCCACCAGCAGGGCGAAACCCAGGCCGGCCGCCACGGGCAGGAAATCAAAGCCGCGGCGCTGCACGAAATCGCTGCCGACCACCACCAGCAGCCAGCCGGCGGTGATGGCGAATTCGCCCAGGCCACGGCTTTGCAGCTTGAGCGGCGGCGCCGAATAGGCCCAGCCGACGACGAGGCCGGCCAGCCCGATCAGGATCAGGCCACGGTCGCTCACCGCCGTCAGCCACAGGCCGGCGGGCACCACCGCGGCCAGCAGGGCGTAGCCAAAGACACCCGTGGTGCGCAAGCTCAGGACGCCGTTCTGGATGAAGCGGCTGCCGCCAGTGAAGGGAAACTGGCGCTCGGTATTGGCGGCGTCGCAGCCGGAAATGGCGTCGTAATAATCGTTGATCACATTGGCGCCGGCATGCGCGACCAGGGCGAAGAACAGTGTCGCGGTGGCAAGCGCCGGGCCCAGCGCGATACCGGAATGCATGGCGGTGGCCAGCCCGAGCAGGCAGCCGACGAAGGTGACGGAAAGGAAGGCCGGCCGTGTCGCCGCAAAGTAGCGCAGGAAGGGGTTGTGCAAGGCCTCCAGGGTCGGTTCCATCGGTTTCGGCATTTCTCGTCCTTGTCTATTTCAGCGCCGCCTCGGCGGCGGCGTCGAGTTCGCTGCGATTCATGGCGCCCAGCTTGCTGGCGACGATCTCGCCACGGCGATTGATCGCCACGGTGAAAGGCAGGCCGGCGCGGGTATTGCCCAGCGCCTGCATCAGTTCGATGCCACCGGTCTTTGCCAGCAGCACGGTGTAGTTCATCTCATAGGCCTTTATGAAGTCGCGCACCGATTCTGCCTTGTCTTCGAGGCCGATGCCGATCACCGTCAGGCCACGTTTGGCGTAGGCGTTCTGGGTCTTCGCCAGCTCGGGAATCTCGACGCGGCAGGGCGCGCACCAGCGCGCCCAGAAATTCACGATCAGCGGCTTGCCGCGAAAG
>Ga0172373_10004834_pt1 | contig 18770 bp, 17 predicted proteins | sample Lak10m_2_FD_114546 | JGI IMG/M metagenome (GOLD analysis project Ga0172373, IMG submission 114546) | Freshwater microbial communities from Kabuno Bay, South-Kivu, Congo - kab_092012_10m | ecosystem: Environmental > Aquatic > Freshwater > Lake | place: Democratic Republic of the Congo...
GTTTATTGATACTGCAGGTTGTGGCTTTGAAGAAATTCAAAATCAGGAAACATTAAGTTTATTCAATCCACCTGAGGCGCAATTAATTTGGAAACACATGCAACTTTTGTTAGATGAATGTAAACAACATTCAGTAAATACGGAATTATTAAGTATTGGAATTATTGCGCCATATAAAAGTCAGATTGAAACCTTGCATGAGCAATTTCATGAAACTGAATTTTCGCAAGAACTAAAAAAGAATTGTTCCATAAAAACAATTGATGGATTTCAGGGAGAAGAAAGAGATGTAATTTATATCAGTTTTGTTCGATCAAATGATAAAGGTGAAATTGGGTTTTTGTCCGATATCAGAAGAACAAACGTAGCGCTAACACGTGCCCGAAAAAAACTTGTAATGATAGGCGATTCAGCAACACTTGCCAATCATAAATTTTACAAAGCATTAATTGATTACTGCGAGGAACAAAATTGTTACACTTCTGCTTGGGAGTTTCCCTATGATTAATCTTTTCTGAAATTAATCGAATTGTTTCCTGAAATGGAGTGTGACATCAAATGATAAATTCCTGCAGGAATTTCTTCTAAGTTAAATTGCGTTTGATTGGAAGAAACAAATTGTTTGTACATAATTTTACCTGCAGAATTTAAAATCAATACATCATTATTGTAATCAGGGAAATGAACAGAAAAGATACCATGATTAGGATTTGGATACATTAAAATTTCCAGACTTTCTTTTTCGCAACGAGCAGATAGCGGGGCATAAGTTTTAGAATTTCCGTTATAGTCAGTTTGTTTAAGTCGATAGTACATTATTCCTTCTAGAGCTTCTTCGTCAAGATAAAAATATTCAATTGGTTCGTTTGTAGTTCCGTTTCCGGCAATCTTTGCTATCTGTTCAAAAAATCTACAATCTTGGCTTCTTTCAACAGTAAAATAATCGTTATTGAGTTCTGAATCGGTTGTCCAGTCAAGCATAACTTTTCCATCAAAACATTTCAATTGATATTTAGATAATTCTACGGGCAATACTTGTGCGTTTGTAGGAGTTAAACGTGCATTAATCAATTCCCAATCAGCACTTGAAGAGGCAATAGCAATTGAGAATGTTGTTGTTGATGCGGCTGAGGTTTTAGAAGAAAGATTAACGTATGATTTTGAGGCGCTCCCTGCTTCGAATAATTGAGTTTGACCAACACCCACACCTGTTACATTGTTTGCTGAACCACAGAAGCCAAGTAATAAATCATTTACATAAGGTGTTGAAATGGTTGATAAAGCTGCTGTAATATTATCCCCAAATGTTTCTGTATAAGGACTAGCCTGAGTAACATTGCTAAAACTTGCTGAACCAACAGCGCAATAATCTGCAGTGTTTTCAAGATTAACGGTAGAGGTTGATAATTGAATGAAGTACATATCAAACAGCTTTAACACTTTCCTTCCTTCAATATTTCTACAATTGTTGGGTCGAGTAGGGTAGAGGTGTCACCTAAATTTGTGGTATCACCTTCAGCTATTTTTCTTAAAATTCTTCGCATGATTTTTCCACTTCTGGTTTTTGGTAAGCCAGGCACAAACTGAATTTTATCTGGCTTAGCAATGGCACCGATTAGTTTTGAAACAGTTTGTGTTATTTCTAATCTTGCGGTTGATTCATTCTCCAATTTGCCATCATAAATAACATAAGCATAAATGCCTTGTCCTTTTACTTCGTGAGGATAACCAACCACTGCACTTTCAATTACTGCAGCGTGCATATTAATTGCATTCTCAACTTCAGCAGTTCCAATTCGGTGACCACTTACATTCAATACATCATCTACTCTTCCGGTAATTCGGTAATTTCCATCTTCATCTCTTAAACAGCCATCACCGGTAAAGTACTTTCCTTCGTAAGCAGAAAAATAAGTTTGACGGCAACGTTCATGGTCGTTGTAAGTAGTTCGTATCATTCCGGGCCACGGGAATTTAATGCATAAATTGCCGGTTACATTGTTTTCTAAAATTTCATTTCCTTTTTCATCCATCAGGCAAGGTTGCACTCCCGGCAATGGCAGTGTTGCAAATGCAGGTTTAGCAGGTGTAACACCTGCTAAATTCGAAATCATAATTCCACCGGTTTCGGTTTGCCACCAAGTATCTACCACCGGACAATTTTCTTTCCCAATGTTTTTATGATACCATTGCCAAGCTTCTTCGTTTATGGGCTCACCAACAGAACCCAACACGTGTAATGAACTTAAATTTTTAGTTGTAATGGGTTCTAATCCAAATCCCATTAAACTTCTGATAGCTGTTGGTGCAGTGTATAAAATATTCGCATGATGTTTATCCGTGATTTCCCAGAATCGTCCTGCATCTGGCCATGTTGGAATGCCTTCAAACAATAGCGTTGTAGCACCAGCACTTAATGGACCGTAAATGATGTAACTATGTCCTGTTATCCAGCCAATGTCGGCAGTACAAAAATGAACCTGCCCCGGTTGATATTGAAATACATTTACAAACGTATAGTTTGCCCAAACCATATAACCTGCAGTTGTATGCACCACACCTTTTGGTTTTCCTGTAGAACCAGATGTGTAAAGTATGAACAACATGTCTTCTGCATCCATTTCTTCAGCAACACAAAATAGATTGCCTTGAGTTTCTACTTTTGTGATTTCATCTTCCCACCAAACATCACGCTCTGATTTCATTGTCACTTCGCAATGGGTGCGTTTGGCAACTATTACTTTTTTTACGGTTGTATTATTTTTTAATGCATCATCAATCACACTTTTTAGCGGAATGTCTTTCGCACCTCTGTATGCGCCATCGCAGGTAATAATGAATGTTGCACTTGCATCATCTAAACGATCGGCAATTGCCTGTGCAGAGAAACCACCAAAAATAACCGAATGAATTGCCCCTATGCGAGCACAAGCCAAAACAGCAATTGCAAGTTCAGGTATCATGCCCATGTAAATGCAAACGCGATCGCCTTTTTTTACGCCATTATTTTTTAATACATTAGAAAATTGCATCACTTTAAAATGCAATTCTTCGTAAGTAATTACCTGATGTTTTTCATTTGGGTTGTTCGGTTCCCAAATGATAGCGGGTGTTGCAGCGCTTTCTTTTAAGTGTCTGTCTAAACAATTTTCGGTGATATTTAGTTTGCCTCCTTTAAACCAGTTTACATTAAAGTTTTTAAAATCCCATTCCAGAATCTTGTCCCACTTTTTTTTCCAAGTAAAATGGTGTGCTATCTCATCCCAAAATTGTTCAGGTTGATTTACGCTTTTTGAGTAATGCTCATGATATTGTTCAATGGATTTAATCTGATAGGAATTCATCTTAAAAAAATTATTTCTGAAAATTAGAAAAAAAGCAATAGAAAGAAAAGTACAGCAGCGTGTAATTTTTAAATTAAATTTTCTTTACCAGTGCTTTATTTAACTCAATTTCGAATGACCACGAAGCATCAAAAATTTGTGGTAAATACCTTTCGTATAAGTGCATTCTTGCGTTAGTATTTTTACCATTTTCATCAGGCTCATCAATTGCGCTAAACTCAAATATATTTACTTTTGGATGTTCTGCCATAAAATAGCGTACTATCTCAGCAATGGTTCGCATTACACCAAAAACCTCACCTCTGTTTGTGGTTGTGTATTCTTCTCCTTCAAATTCTTCATTAACAACTCCGAATACAATGGTAGCATGTAAAATATTTTCCTGAAATCTTCCAAATCGAACCTCATAACGCAAGCCTGAAGGTGTATTAAAATAAAATACACTTGCAGATTTTATTGCAGGATATTCTATAGGATATATATCTTTTGAAGACAAAAGAAAGGGTTATTTTTTACTGAATTTTGATTTTATAAATCCGAATAGAATAGGAAGAAGGGATAAACCTATGATGCTAAAAACTACTTTTTCATAATTTTTTTGTATCCAGGGATGTGAGCCTAAAAAATAGCCTGCAAGAGTTAATGAAGTAACCCAAACCAATGCACCAACAATGCAGAATGTAATGTATTTTTTATAGTTCATGCTTCCCATGCCTGCCGCAAATGGTGCAAATGTTCTTACTATAGGTACAAAGCGAGCCATGATTATGGTTTTTCCTCCATGTTTTTCGTAAAACAATTGTGTTTTTTGAAGGTATTCTTTTTTAATAATCTTATTCAGCAATTTGATCTCGAATATTTTTACTCCTATTTTTTTTCCTATTAAGTAATTTACATTATCGCCCAGAACTGCAGCAATTACAAGTAGTACAATCATTAAGAATGGATTCAGTACTTGCGGATAAATGGCAGCAAACATTCCGGAAGTAAATAGTAATGAATCACCCGGTAAAAATGGAGTAGCCACTAAACCTGTTTCGCAGAAAACAATCAAGCAAATAAGGAAGTAAGTTAATGCACCATTATTTTCTATAAAGCATTGAATAAAACATTTTGTTTTTAGTAAAATATCTAAAAACCAAAGGGAAGAACAATCGCAGGCTTCCATAAATTAAGAAGGATTTAATGAGTTGTCAATTTCAGCTGCCCAAGCCATAATTCCACCTTTTAGGTTAATTAAATTGGTGTATCCAAAATTTTGCTCTAGAGCGCTGATTACAGTAGCCGAACGTTTTCCACTTCTGCAATGCACAACAACTTTTTTATCTTTCGGTACTTCACTCACTCTTTCCATAATGTCACCCATAGGAATCAAAGTAGCGCCAATGTTGGCAGCATCAAACTCGTATTCTTCTCTAACATCAATTAAGGTAAAATCTTCTTTAGCATCCATCATTGATTTTAATTCCTGTACACTAATTTCTTTCATAATAAAACTTATAAGTGATTTAATAATTTTTTGCAAACTTACCAAAAAGCCATGAATTATCAGTTAAATTAAGTTTATAAGCACTTTTTTTATGTATTATTGAGCATTAAATTAATATCATGTTTAAAAAAGTAGAACACATTGGCATAGCAGTAAAAGATTTAGATAAATCAAACGAATTGTTTTCAAAACTTTTTGGGAAAGATCATTATAAAATAGAAAAAGTAGAAAGCGAAAAAGTAAGTACTTCTTTTTTTATGTTAGGTGAAACTAAAATTGAGTTAGTTGAATCTACTAGCCAAGATTCTGCAATTTCCAAATTCATTGAAAAAAAGGGTGAAGGCATCCATCACATAGCTTATGAGGTTTCAGATATTTTAAAAGAAATGACACGATTAAAACAAGAAGGATTTGAGTTACTAAATGATGAACCTAAAAAAGGGGCTGATAATAAAATGATCTGTTTCCTTCATCCAAAAAGTACAAATGGTGTTTTAGTTGAGCTTTGTCAGGAAATCAAATAAATTTCTTACTTCATTTTATTATTAATCAAACTGTAATTGTACGTTTGAACAAATGCTTTTACTTTTTTATCTAAATCGTTTTTTTCAGTAGTAGTATTTAATGGAAAATAATTTCTGTTGCCGAATTGATAGACTTCTTTTAGTTTATTTCCATCAAAAGTTCCAAAAATAGTTGACATGAAATACTGATATTGCTGATTATGATAATTAACAGCAAAACGATTGGCTGTTGAATCAAAAACATTGTTCCCCAATGCAAAATAATTTACATCATAATTTAAATAACCCAAAACAGATGGCATAATGTCGATTTGTTGGGTTATTGTTGAATCAATTCCTTTCAGTGAATGATCTGCTTTAAAAAACAGCAAGGGTATTTCGAATGAGCCAACTTGCGAATATGCATAATCGTCACTTGGCGGACCGGTATGATCTGCTGTAATTACAAATAAAGTGTTTTTGGAAAAAGGTTTGTTTTTAATTTCATTAAAAAATTCACGAAGTGTGAAATCGGTGTACTCAATACATTTGTGAATTGTCAATTCCCCTTCGATAAATTTTGATTTGTATTTTTCAGGAATCTTAAACGGATGATGGGAACTTAAAGTAAATACTGATGAAAGAAATGGTTGTTTCATTTGAGACAAATCTTTTGCGTATTTTTTTAAAAATGGTTCATCCCAAATTCCCCATTGTTCATCAGCATCTGCTTCATTATTGTATTCATTTCTTCCAAAATAAACATCAAAACCCGCGGTTTTACAAAAGGAATCAAAACGCATAGTACCATTATTGCCTCCGTGATAAAATGTAGATGTATATCCTTTTTGTTTTAATGTTGATGCAAGTGAAGTGATTGAATTACTATTATAAATAGTATTAGCATAGGCCTCTTGCATAGATGGAATTCCGGCTAAAACGGCAGGAATGCCTTCAATGGAGCGTTTTCCATTTGCAATCGCATTAGTAAATACCAATGAATGTTGCATGAGTGAATCAAGAAAAGGCGTGTAACTTTTTTTGATTCCTAGTCCGGTATATTCTTTTGAAAAACTTTCAAGAATTATGATGACAACATTTTCATTTTTAAAATTTCTTTTATTTGATGCAATATGCATTGGATCGAAAATTCGTTTTAATTCTTGTTCAGTAAAAAATTTTTTTTCTTCGAGTGTTGTTAACTCGGCAGATTTCATGATGCTAAATGGTGTGTTCAATAATACAGGAATAGAATTCGCTTGTACATAATCTCCAGCGTTTATAAATCCTATAGGTATCAACTGGAAGCCACCTCTCATTCCAATTATCGTAAAAAAAATAATGAATAAAAAAGGAATTGAATTTGATTTTAATTGTTGCGTAGTTTTAAGTGTTGGATGATTTTTAATTACAATTATTTTTTGATAAAAATAATTGTAGAGCAAATGAATGATAAATACAAACAGAATTGTGATTAAAAAAACATACCAAAAATCTTTGATGAAACTTGGAAGTAGCGTTAAAAAATCTGTTTGTGTACTCATCAATTGAAACACATCAAATGTGCTTCGTTTATGAATGAATTCGAAGTAGGCAAAGTCGGAGCAATTTGCCAGAATGGCAATTCCATTGGTGATGAGAAAAATCCATTTCAATGAAATACGAATCCAAGTAAGTTGCAGTGTTTGAATTGGCAATGCAAGAATTAAAATGAAAATTGCATTCGTATACAACAATGCCACCAAATCAAATGGAATGGCATAAAAGGAAATTTTCAGATAAGAGAAAAAATTAATTTCAGGAAAGCTTGATTTGTTGAACCAATAAAAAAGTAAGCGACAATCTGCGTAAGCAAGTAAAATTACTGCTAAGCAAATGAGTAAAAATTTAATCCGCTGAAAATAAGCTTTCAACTTTTATAATGAACATTAAATTATTTCACCAATACTTCATTCATGAAGATGGTTTGTTTTCTGTCTGGCCCAATTGAAACTATGCTGATTGGCACTTGTGTTTCTTTTTCAACGAATGTAATATAATCAGTAAGTTCTTTTGGCAATTGGTCTTTGTGTTCCATTTGCGTTAAATCGGTTTTCCAACCTTTTAATTCCACGTAAACAGGTTCAATTTTTTCATTGATAATATCGAATGGGAGATAATCAATTTTTTCTCCGTTTAAAATATAGTGGGTACATACTTTAATGGAATCAAATTCACTTAAAACATCTGCTTTCATCATCATCAATTCGGTAACTCCATTAATCATAATGGCATAATTTAATGCAGGTAAATCCAACCAGCCACATCTGCGTGGTCGTCCGGTTGTAGCTCCAAATTCACGTCCAATTGCTCTTATCTTTTCTCCGGTTGCATCTTCCAACTCTGTTGGAAATGGTCCGCTACCTACACGAGTGCAATATGCTTTAAAAATTCCGATTACATTTCCGATTTTTCCCGGAGCAATTCCTAAGCCAGTGCAAGCGCCTGCTGTAACTGTATTGGACGAAGTAACAAAAGGATAAGTTCCGAAATCAATATCTAATAACGAACCTTGTGCTCCTTCTGCCAATACTTTTTTTCCACTGCGCATTTGTGTATTGATGAATTGTTCGCTATCCACATGAACCAATTCTTTAAGCACTTCAATGCTTTCAAAAAATGCAGGTTCAAGTTCGGGTAAATTATAATCGAATTGATAAAACGCTAATAGTTGTTTGTGTTTTGCAACCAAAGCATCGTATTTTTCCTTGAATTTTGAGCTATTGATATCACCCACACGAATTCCGTTTCTTCCGGTTTTATCCATGTATGTTGGGCCAATTCCTTTTAAAGTTGAACCAATTTTATCTTTACCTTTTGCAGCTTCTGAGGCAGCATCAATCAAACGATGAGTTGGTAAGATTAAATGTGCACGTTTTGACAAATAGAGTTTACTCTTTACATCAACACCCATTTTTTTAAGGGCATCAATTTCTTTTTTAAAGATTACAGGATCAATTACTACTCCGTTTCCAACAACATTTAAATTGCCATCATGGAAAATACCACTTGGAATCGTATGCAATACGTGTTTAATTCCATTGAATTCCAAAGTATGTCCCGCATTTGGGCCACCCTGAAATCGTGCAATGATATCATATTTGGGAGTTAAAACATCAACAATTTTCCCTTTTCCTTCATCACCCCATTGTAAACCTAGTAATACGTCAGCGCTCATAATTAAATAAAAGTTTAAAGACCAAAATTACCAAAAAATTAAGGTGTTTAGCCGTTTTTCAAAAGTTGTTAATATGTTTGAAAAACAAAAAAGAAAGGGACAAAATCAGGAATAAATTTTTTGAAATGCTTTTGGTAATTTTTCGATTATATCGGAAATTAATACTGATTCACTATGATTTTTAATCAATGTTAAATCGGCAGCAAAGCCATGAAGATAAACACCCAAAATTGCTGCGTGATTCGGCGCATAACCTCTTGCCAATAAACCTGTAATGATACCAGTTAGCGCATCTCCACTGCCACCTTTGGCAAGCCCGGAATTTCCGCTTGAATTAAAAAACACATTTCCGTCAGGCATAATACATGCTGTTTTTGAACCTTTTAAAACAATAATAACCTGATGTTTTTTAGCAAAATCTTGTGCCGTTTTAAAACGATCGTATGAGTTGCCGTGATTACCGGTTAAACGATCAAATTCTTTGGGATGTGGTGTTAGTATTGTGAATTTTGGTAAAAATGAAATCCAGGTTTTATTTTCAGATAATATATTTAATGCGTCAGCATCCAAAACTAATTTTCCTGAATGATTTTGAATTAATAATTTAACGATGTTTTGCGTTTGTTTTTCGTTACCGATTCCGCAACCTATTCCAATCGCATTGTATTTTGAAACATCAGGTAAAGTACTTATGTAATTATCTTCTTCATCTGCGTCAACAATTGCCTCTGGTAATGTTTGTTGTACAATGTTTAATCCGCAGCCTGGAACTTTTAACGTTAATAAGCCAACACCGGATCTTAAACATGCTTTTCCGGCAATTTGTGCTGCACCCATCATTCCTTTTTGCCCGCAAACTAATAATGCGTGTCCGTAATTTCCTTTGTGAGATACTATTGGACGAGGCAATCGTAATTGTTTTGCAATGGATAAGGTAATATAATGATAGGGTGTCGCTAATTGTTCAATGTAATTTTCATCTAAACCAATATCTAATACTTCCAGTTTACCGGTAAAAAATTGAATTTCCGGAAACATGAAACTGAATTTTGGTTGCTGAAATGTTAGTGTATGATTTGCAATTATACTTTCACTCAATACTAAGGGTTGATCTGCTGAAATGCCACTTGGAACATCAATTGATAATGTAAATGTATTCGATTGATTAATGAATTTTACGCATGTTAATAACAAACCTTCTAATGATTTATTAAGTCCAACACCTATTAATGCATCAATAACAATTGATTGATGAATTGAAATTGTATGGAGTTCCTTTTCATCATTAATAAAATGAATCACTTCAGGATACTTATTTTTTAAAGCATTAAGTTGATGATCGAATTCAGGAGTAGAATCGTTTTTATAATTAATGATACAAACTTTTACATTTCTGTTTCTGTCTTTTAAAAATCGGGCAATAGCTAAACCATCTCCACCATTATTTCCTTTGCCGCAGAAAATCGAAAAATTGGTATTTTCATCTGCAAAATGTAAGATTTTTAATAAACAAGCCTTTGCTGCCCGTTCCATTAGTTCTACAGAACTAATTGCTTCATTTTGAATGGTGATTTGATCGAGGTCTTTTATTTGTTGAGTGCTGATAATTTTCATGCTTAAAAGCAATAAAACTAAGCAAATTTTAAAAAAGCTGACCGCAAAATAAAATTCAATTTAAAATCACTTTACATTCAATTTACTTCAAGAGATGCTAAGCGAAGTAAAGTTTTTCAATATATGATTAGCTTTTCGATGAGATTCCTTTATTTTATAATCTGATCATTGAAGAGGGAATAAAAAATTCATCGTTTTATCAAATGGCAAATTAAATATAAGATTAGTTACGCCATTCAAGGTATCATAAATTCTAACAGGTAATTTTCGGTAACTAACCGAAAAACCTGCATCTATATATTGCATGTGATGCCAATACCCCGAAGGCATAAATAAAGTTTCTCCGGGTTGTAAAATAATTTCATAACCTTTTAAATATTTAGTCGCAGGATATTTTTCAGGATTAACTTTTTGAAAATCTACAATTGAATGAGTAGTAAATGGTAATTGATAAAGCATTTCTGAAAAATCAGGAGAAAACAAAGTAATTTTTTTTCTACCTAAAAATTGTGTGTGTAAAACATTGCAATTGTCAATGTCATAATGAATGCGAACGTTTGAATTTTTTGCGCCAAAAAATGTATAACCAATTTTATCTAATAATCCACTGAAAATATCGGGACATGGAAAATCATCTCTAAGTAATGGTTTATGTTTAAATAAATTAAATAAAAAAATTCGGTAATTACTTTCTTTATTTTTTGCAATGATATCAAGATACTCAGAAAAAAGCATTTTTTTGTCTGCTTTCGTAATGGATGTTGTAGAATTATTTTTTATTCTATTGTCATGTACATCAATCATTAAATCACCTGCTTTTTTTTTAAAATAATTTATGTCCCATTTTTTAAATGCAGTTGCACCTGGTGAAATGTTTTTTATAATTAATGGCTTTTGAGGTAATAGAAACTCGTTATTAAACTCTTTTGTAGTAATGTATTCAACCTTTTCAATTTGTTGAGATAATTCCATTTCGTTTTTTTACACGAAATAAATAAGTAAGCAATTCATTTAGAATTAACTTAAATACTTTTTAATGTGATTGAAAAAATAAAGTAAAGTGTATTAAATTATGGTTGACTTTGCATGAAAGAGAATGATTTAATTAATCATTCATTATGCACAACCACAGCAAGGTGTTTTTTATCATTGCTTAAAGCAAATCGACTGATTTTACCTGAAATGATATTGCTAAAATTAAGCACTTCAATCCAAAGCTCGAATCCCGAATCGTAGCGATAAATTTTTTTGTTTTCTGTTTTCAATAAACCGAATGGTTCTTGCCAAATAAAATCTTCATTTGATTTACTTGTTAAAGTAATAAGCTCTGATTTTTTAAGCAGAGCGGAATAGCTTCTTACTTGTGACGTATCTTGTTCTTTTATACAATAAAAAAAAAGATTTTTATCTATTGCCTTAAAACCACGCGCAGGATGATTCGCAATCCATACATTTTGTTTACTAGTTAAATCATAAACTTGTAAGCTATGAGGTTGAGTTAATTTATAATAAATAATGGTATCCGAATTCATCCACGAATAATAGCCAATAGAATCTTCATCAAAAAGTGCTTTACCATTCGATTTTCCTGATACTTCATATCCGTATATTTTTTGAGTAGAATCTGCCTCAACAACCACACAGGTAATTAATTTTTTATCGGGACTAAGTTGTGGTGAATATTCACTAATTGGTGTTTTTGTAAATTGCTGAATCGATTTTTTATTTAAATCGTAGGTATAAATGTCAGATTGATTATCCTCTTTTATAGAAACAAAATAAAGCAATGGTTTTTCTGGATGAAAAAAAGGTTGATTATCATATCCTTTTCTATTTGTAATATTTTTTTGAGATTCAATTTTTATGGTTTTACCAGTACACTTAATATCAAACAAGTAAATATCGGTGTCAAGTAATTGTGCGTATAAATGTGAAGTTAGAAAAAGTATAAAAATTATTAATATCTTAAGCATTAGTTATAAAATGTATTTTGATTGTTATAAAATTTCAATTCTATTTTATTAAAAATAAATTTAGAAACTAATGCTGCAAAAATGCCAATCAAAGCACCACCAATTAGATCAGATGGGTAGTGAACGCCTAAATAAATACGGGTATAACAAATAAAAAATGCCCAGCTTAGAATTAGTATTTTCCAACGTTTTTTAAGTTCGTTAAAAAATAAAATCATTAAAAAAGCAATTCCAAAACTATTTGCTGCATGCCCTGAAACAAAACCATATAGACCACCTTTGTAATTGTTGAGTGAGATAATTTTATCTTTCAATTCTATGTTGTGCGATGGCCGGTAACGTTTTACACTTTTTTTTACTGCATTGGAAAGTGGGTCAGAAATTCCTATTAATAATGCAAATGATAGTAAAACAATAACTGTTTTTTGTTTATATTTTTTATATAAAAAATAAGAGGCGATAAAAAAAAGAGGAGTCCAGGTTAAAAATGAAGTAGCATAAGGAATGATGATATCTAACACATGTAATCGTATTAGGTGAATCATTAGAAATAATTGTTGATCGATTTGTTCTAACCAGTTCATTTTTGTAAAAGTAAAAATAGCTTTTTTATTAAGTAGAAATACGTTATTTTTAGTTCTTTAAAATTTTAAACGATGTCAAAAGATAAAAAATCAAAAAACAAATCATCTATTTTAAATAAAGAATCTGTTCAGTTTTTAGAACGTTACATCAACAACCCTTCTCCTACAGGTTTTGAGTGGGAAGGTCAACAAATGTGGTTAGATTATTTGAAACCTTACATTGATTCTTATTTTACAGACAATTATGGAACTACGGTAGGTGTTATAAATCCGGAAGCAGAATATAAAGTAGTTATTGAAGCTCATGCGGATGAAATAAGTTGGTTTGTACACTACATTACAAAAGATGGTTTTATTTATTTAAAAAGAAACGGGGGCAGCGATCATCAGATTGCACCATCAAAACGAGTGAATATTCATACATCTAAAGGCATGGTAAAAGCTGTATTTGGTTGGCCTGCTATACATGTACGTGATGCTGCAAGAGAAGAAACCCCAAGTTTAAAAAACATTTTTTTGGATTGTGGTTGTAAATCGGATAAAGAAGTTGAGGAATTAGGTGTTCATGTAGGCTGTGTAGTTACTTACGAAGATGAATTCATGATTTTGAACGATCGTTATTATGTTGGTAGAGCATTAGATAATCGCATTGGAGGATTCATGATTGCAGAGGTAGCGCGTTTGTTAAAACAAAACAAAGTTAAATTACCTTTTGGATTATACATTGTAAATTCTGTTCAAGAGGAAGTCGGTTTACGTGGTGCAGAGATGATAACACAACGAATTAAACCTAACGTGGCTATTGTAACAGATGTTACCCATGATACACAAACACCTATGATGAGCAAAGTAAACAGTGGCGATATTTCATGCGGCAAGGGACCAGTTTTAACTTATGGCCCTGCTGTGCATAATAAATTATTACAACATATTATTCAGTCCGCAGAAAAAAATAAAATTCCTTTTCAGCGTGCAGCAGTTTCAAGAGCAACAGGAACTGATACAGACGCATTTGCTTACTCAAATGGTGGAGTTGTATCTTCTTTAATTTCTTTGCCATTACGTTACATGCACACAACTGTTGAAGCTGTAAATAAACATGACGTGGAAGATGTGATTAAACTCATATACCAAAGTGTTCGTGGAATAAAAAACAATCAGGATTTCAGATACATTCGCTAAAATTTTAATTTTAGAATTAGAATGGCAATTTTAGGAACCATACTTAAAAAAGCAATTGAGTTGCGAGGAAAAGTTCCTCCAAGTAGGAAAACTGCTTTGAAGAAGCAGTTAAGCACGCTCAGTCAGTTAATGAAGAAAGCTGAATTCACATCATTTGGTGAACATTACAATTTTTCAAAAAAATTAAAAGGAAAGAACTTTCACAATACTTTTCGAAACGAAATACCTGCACATGATTACAATAGCATGTTCAAAAACTGGTGGTATCGTTCTCTCAATGGAGAACCTTTTGTTTGCTGGCCAAATCATGTTAAGTACTTTGCATTAAGTTCCGGAACTTCAGAATCATCAAGCAAACACATTCCTGTTACACGAGATATGCTTAAAGCTATTCGTAAAGTGAGTATGCGCCAAACACTATCATTATCTCAAGTAGATTTACCAAAAGAGTTTTTTCAAAAGCGTGTATTAATGGTTGGTGGAAGCACACATTTAAATTTCAACGGAACATACTACGAAGGTGATTTAAGTGGAATTACTACTGGAAATATTCCATTTTGGTTTCAATTTTTTTATAAACCGGGTCCTGCAATCTCAAAGCATAAAGACTGGAATTCTAAATTAAATGATATTGTTGCAAATGCTTCAAAATGGGATATTGGTGTTGTTTGTGGAGTTCCTGCGTGGATACAAATTATTTTTGAAAAAATTGTTGAGCATTATAAGGTAAATACCATTCATGATATTTGGCCTAATCTACGCATATTTGTTAGTGGTGGAGTTTCTTATGCGCCTTATTTAAAGAGCTACGAAAAACTTACCAAGTTTCCATTAATTATTTTAGATACATATCTTGCATCTGAAGGTTTTATGGCATTTCAAACCGGATCTAATAAAAATGGCTCCATGAAATTGGTTTTAGATAATGGAATTTTCTTTGAGTTTATTCCGTTTAATGATGAAAATTTTGATGCTGATGGTAATTTAAAATCAGAACCAAAAACAATATTAATTAATGAAGTAGAAAACAATGTTGAATACGCTACACTAATTTCTACATGCTCCGGTGCGTGGAGATATTTAATTGGAGATACTATTAAATTTACCAATGTTGATGAATGTGAGATTATTATTACCGGAAGGACAAAACACTTTTTGAGTATGTGCGGAGAGCATTTAAGTGTTGATAACATGAATAGAGCTTTAATTCTTGCTTCAAAAGATTTGAATATTGAAGTTGGCGAATATACGGTGTGTGGTATTCCTCATAAAGGACTATTTGCACACCATTGGTTTATTGCTTGCAACGAAAAAGTAGATAATATTTTATTAAAATCTAAAATTGACGAACATTTAAAAATATTGAATGACGATTACAGAGTTGAGCGTGGGCATGCATTAAAAGAGATTTTTGTTGATGTCTATTCGTATGAATTTTTTATGGAATTTATGAAACAGAAAGGTAAACTTGGATCACAACATAAATTTCCAAGAGTATTGAAAGGAAAAATGTTGGAAGACTGGCAGGAATATTTAAAAACACACAAGCATTAATTTATGCTGGAAGCAATTTATGAAGGAATAATTTTAGGCTTAGTGCTGGCTTTTTCTTTTGGGCCGGGATTTTTCGCATTACTCAATACCGGCATTAAACATGGTTTTCAATCAGGTGTATCGCTTGCCATCGGTATATTTTTAAGTGATTTGTTACTTGTTGTTTTAATTTTTTTATTGCTGTCATTTGGAGCCCAAGGTTTATTAAGTGACCAACGCAATCAATCTTTTATTGGTGTAGTTGGAGGTATTGTATTGATTGTTTATGGTTCATTCAATCTTTATTCAAAACCACCAAAAACAGAAGCTCAAATTGAAGATAGAACAGGAATTAGTCATTTGAACATTGAAACTGAAGTAAACAGAAACAAAGAAGAAAATTTTATAAATAAAATACCTGCAAAAGAGAAATTACCTCACCCTTTTTTACTAGGATTAAAAGGGTTTTTTATCAATCTTTTAAATCCATTTGTGTGGATTTTTTGGTTCGCAACTGCAACAACTGTGGGTAGTAAATTTGAGTTTAATTATTTAAAAATAATTATCTTTTTTAGTTTTACGCTTGGCGTTGTACTTTCAACAGATTTACTTAAAACGTTTATTTCCTATAAGATCAAAAAATACTTAACACCAAAATTAATGAAGACAATAAATATAATTTCAGGTGTGATCTTAATTATTTTCGGTTTTTATTTGATTTATAAAATCTATTTTTTACCACTTCATTATAAAATAAATGCCTGAAAATAATTTTGATGAATTTAAATTGAAGCTGGAAAAAGAACATCAGTTTCCTTGTGTATATATGTTTAAATTTATTATACCTGCTGATAACAAGAAAATGGCTATTGCTGAGGCTATTTTTAATGCTGATGTTGAAATTTCTCAAAAAAATTCATCAACAGGAAAATACATTTCAATTACAGCTAAACAAGTAGCATTAAATGCTGATGAAATTATTCTTGTATATAAAAAAGCACTTGAAATAGAAGGATTAATTGCGCTTTAGTTTTATTAATTTACTGCTTTATGTAATATGTATTTCATAAACTATTAAGAAGTTCATTTAAATTAAGTTAATACGTATTGAATTTTATTTTTAAATATTGTCAAAATTATACTGCTATAGTCAGGTACTAGAAAAAACAAAAAACCCTTGAAATTTTCAAGGGTTTTTTGTTTTGTGGTCCCGCCGCGACTCGAACGCGGAACCCTCAGCTTAGAAGGCTGATGCTCTATCCAGTTGAGCTACGGGACCAAAAGAGGGCGCAAATATAGATATTTTGATAAAATGAGCAAATAACAAATTAAAAAATATTACAAATTCATTTAAAACAAACTATCAAAATTTTTAATTCGTTTAAAGATATTTGATTTAGTAACCCGATCTTTCTCTTCTTTTTCTGTCGGAGCTAAAATTTCCACCTTCTCTTTTACTTTTATCTGAGAAACGATTCGATGATTTTTCTTTTCCAAATTTCCCACGACCTCTGTCACCACCATTATTTTTAAATTCAAAATTTGATTTCCCTTTTGAATATCTTTCTGATCGTTTTCCATCGCCTCTTGAAGAATCATTTTTGCGTTGAGAAAGCTCTAAGCTAATTTTTCTATCATTAAAGAAAAGTTGATCTTCGTTTAATGCAAGAAATTTATCTTTAAACTGAGTTTCTGTTTCAAAAAATGAGAAACTGTTTTTTACATCAATGTTGAAAAGCATACGCGCCTGCACACCACTATAATCGATCATTAAGTCTTTCAAACTTTGACGATTTAATCCGTCCATTTCTCCTAAATTTATAAAGAAACGAGAAGTGCGATTATTTTCGCCACGACCTGAACCTTCTTCTAAATCTGGTTGGTTTTGGTAGTACGCTAAGAAACGGTTAAACTCTTCTGAAACAAAACGTTTAATAATTTCTTCTTTGCTTAAATCGGCTAATTCATCATAAATTTTTGGCAAGAAAGATTCAATTTCTTTTTCATTAACCGTAACATTATGCAATTTATTTACCAGATGAAATAACTGACGTTCGCAAACTTCAACACCTGTAGGAATACTTCCTTTGATAAATGTTTTTTTAATGATACGTTCAATATCTTTTATTCTGTAAATATCTTTTGAAGTTACAATTGCAATTGATTTGCCTTTTTTACCGGCACGAGCAGTTCTTCCACTTCGGTGAGTGTAGTTCTCTGTTTCTTCAGGTAAATTATAATTAATTACATGGGTAATGTCGTTTACATCTATACCACGTGCTGCAACGTCTGTTGCCACTAACATTTGTAAGGTTCTTGCACGAAAACGTTTCATTACAAAATCACGTTGTGATTGAGACAGATCTCCGTGTAATGAATCAGCGCTGTAACCATCTTTAATTAGGCCATCTGCAACTTCTTGAGTTTCAGCTCTAGTTCTACAAAATATAATTCCGAAAATATCCGGGTTAGAATCTACAACGCGTTTTAATGCAGCATAGCGGTTTCTTCCTTGTACTACATAATAAATATGTTCAATGTTTTCTGCGCCTTCATTTTTGTTACCTGCACTTAATTCCATTGGGTTTTCCATATAGCGTTTTGCTATTTGTGCAACCTCTCGAGGCATTGTTGCAGAAAACAACCAAGTGTTTTTTGTTTTAGGAGTTTTATCTAAAATAAAATCTAAATCATCTTTAAAGCCCATGTTTAGCATTTCATCTGCCTCATCTAAAACAGTAATTGCAACATTACTTAAATCAATTGCTTTTCGCTCGATTAAATCTACTAAACGACCCGGTGTTGCAACAACTACCTGACAACCATTTCTAATATCTTTAATCTGTTGATCAATTCTTGCCCCACCATACACTGCAACTACTTTTAAACCTTTCATGTGTTTGCCGTAGTTTACAATATCTTTAGAAATTTGCATTCCTAATTCGCGGGTCGGACTTAAAATTAATCCTTGAATATTTTTACTTTCAACATCGATGCTGTGTAACATTGGTAAACCAAATGCTGCTGTTTTTCCTGTTCCTGTTTGCGCAAGCCCAACCACATCTGTTTTTGTGTTTAGTAAACTTGATAATGTTTGTTGCTGGATTGGAGTAGGATTTTGAAATCCGAGTTCGGTAATAGCTTGCTGTAGCCTGCTATCAAGGCCATACTGATCAAAAGTCATTTTTTATTTTTTTAATTGTTAAAACTGTTTAAGAGATCAAACAGTCACGCAGAAAACAAGCAGTCAAATGTGCCAAAACGGGCCGTCGAGTACTTTTCTTAAATAGGCGTTGACTAAGTTTAGCCTCTAATTCGGCAGCAAATGTAA
>Ga0172373_10004835_pt1 | contig 18763 bp, 8 predicted proteins | sample Lak10m_2_FD_114546 | JGI IMG/M metagenome (GOLD analysis project Ga0172373, IMG submission 114546) | Freshwater microbial communities from Kabuno Bay, South-Kivu, Congo - kab_092012_10m | ecosystem: Environmental > Aquatic > Freshwater > Lake | place: Democratic Republic of the Congo: South-Kivu...
AAAGTCAACTTAATTACAATTAATTGTGATTAAGTTGATAGCTTGAGCTTATTGTTAATAAATGTAAGGTTTTATGTTACGGGGTATGTTCAATTACCTTATATATTTTATTGTTAATTATTAATATATAAGAAAACAACACAAAAAAATCTATGATTTTTTTTATGTTATTGAGATGAGAAAAATCAAAGATTTTTCTCATCGAAACAATTATTTGTATATATGAATATGTCAAAAATTTTAAATACAAAGAATAAATATACTAGTCAAATCATTATTAATGAAAATTATAAATGTATCATGGGAATATCTGAGATTTTCCTAACAATAAAAAAGAAAAAAATCAAAGATTTTTTTCTTTTTTATTTTTTATCATGATAATCAAAAATATGATCTTAAAAAATTATTAGAATGCATTCTAATAATTCTTAAAACTGAAATAAATCTTCGATTTTTATCTTTTTTCATCGGTTATATGGATATTCACTTATATATGGATATTAAATGGATAAAAAAATTAAAGTTTTTTCAATGGAATATTGTTTATAAATTCCATAAAAATTAAAAAAATTAGGTATAATTAAACATTTATTTATAAGGGGAATACCCTAAATATTAATAGTTAAATAATTATATCTAAAATGAATAAGGGTAATTTTCCTGCAGTCCATATATATTTATAAATTAAAATCAACAATAATATCTTTATTTATTTTATCATTATTATTAATAATATTAATAATATTTGTGGATGTATTTTTGTCTATTTTATAAAAATGTTTAATATTACAACATTTACTTTTATTTGTACAATAGTATTTAATATATTCAGAATTATTTATATCACCAACGAAATTATAATAAAGTAATCTTTGTAAAGAATGTCTTTTACCATTAAAATAAAAATTTATATAATAATTTTTATCATCATTTTTAATTGGTGATATATATCCATTCCATAAACAACAATCGTCAGAATTAAAAATAGAATTATTTAAGTATTTACTAATTCTTCTTAAATCATTATAAACTAATTTTTTATTAATTGGTAAATCTTTACGTTGATTTTGTATCATTTCAATTAAAATATCATCGGACATACTAATTATATTAAAGTAGGTTTTAATTTATATTAATATTATTATTTATTATATATCGAATATATATTTTTAGGTATAATTGAATTATTATAATTAAATTTTAGAATAATACTTTTTGTTATATTCTTATCGGATGTAAAGTTTTTAATATTTTCTTTATTTAATTCTATTTCACCTTGCATAAAAAGATATTTAACTTTTAAAAAATTATCATATACGATGATTGGATATGGGTATAAATAACTTAAAATATATAATTCAATTTTACCATTTGTATTATATGATGATTTTCTAAAATTATTTAATTGTGAATTAAAAAAGTTATCTTCAATTTTAAAATATTTTAATAAATATAATTTTATATCACTATCAAAATTAATATGTAAATTATCTTGAATAAAATCGATAATATTAGCTTTAAATAAGTATGTTAAATTTGTTTGTAAGTCAGAAATATAACCTAAATTTCTGGATTCATCATCATACAATGGATTATTTAACCAATAATAACAATTAACATAACTTCGGATAATAGAATCTTTATTAGGAATAATTTCTTGAATAAATTGTTTACCTAACATCATTAATTCAGGATAAGTTTCAAATATATATCTAGTAGTTTTGAAAAATTTTCTTCCAATTATAGGTATTTTATCTTTACCGAATAATTCAGACATTATTTTATTTATATTATAATTTGTTGTTTTTATAATTTTTTGATTATTTCTATGAGTATATTGTGTATAATCAATAATATCAGAAACATAATAATTATTTTCTTGTAAAATTTCTTTAAATTTAATATCATTTTGTATCATTTCTTCAATTACTTTATTAACATATTTAATTGCTAATAATTCATTAGTTTGAAATTTACAAGTATTATTTTTCCATATACAATGATAATTATTATTACATTTATCTTCATCATTATTAACTTCACAATAATCTCTTAAATTAGACAACATATAATTTTTAAGATCAGGTGTTTTTTTAACAATATGTAACATTTTGTAATCAATTTTAATTTTATTTTTTTCATCATCATTAGTTACTGATTTATATTTATCAAATAATTTATTATCTATGATAAAAAATAATATTTTTCGTAATTTATGTTTTTTATCATTTATATTATCATCACTATTTCTAACAATATCTATAATTTTATTTTTAATTAATTCATTATTATTTAAGAATAAACTTAACTCTAATTTATATAAATTATAGCCTTCATTATTATATGTATGTTCTTTTACATTAATTGATTTTAAATCATATATTACTTCATTATTATAATTTATAATTTCTTTATTAATAGTTTCTTCTAAAGGTAAAAAATTACTACCCAAAGCTTTATTTTTAATATCAATTTCAGAAATATATTTATTTTGAATCGGTATAATAAGTCCATTATTTAATAATATAGATACTATTTTTACATTATTATCTTTTTTATCATCATGATAAATAATTTTTGGAATATAATTTAATTGTAATATTTTTTCAATATCATCAAGTAACTGTAATGTTAAATCAATATCTAACCATTTATTGCTTAATGTTTTTATATGTTTAAATTTATATTTATAACTAATCCCAGAAGGAATAGTTGGTATAATTAAATTATTATTTAATTCAAGATATAAACATTTATGTCTATCATCAATATATTGACATATAATTTTATCATTTATTAAATTAACTAAATTTTTAGCAATTAATTCATAATTGTATACAATATTATTTATTATATTATTTTTACAACTTTTATTATGATATTTTTCAAGTTCATTTATTATGTTATTTATATTACTATTTGATCTATAATATTTTTCTAATTTTATTTTTTTCATATCATCTGTCTTTTTAACCATATAAATTGGAAAATAATATTTATCTTCTTTGATTAATATTACTATATCCATATCATCATTATAAATATTATAATTTTCTATATTTAAACAATCTAAATAATATTTATCATTAACTACTTCTTTTTCAAAAACTTTTTTAATAATATTAATTTCTTTATTAAGAATATAATATTTTATACCATGTTTAGATATTACACCGGGAATAGCAATTAATTCACCTATTATATCATATTCTAAATAATTTGAATTTTTAATATATTCAATAAAATCTTGTTTATTTTTAAATGATTCTGCAATATCACCATTATTTAAATATGTATAAAAAATATTATGAGTATCATTATTAATAAAATTTATAATTGTTTCCAATAATTCTGATATACCAATTTCATATATATTTGAAATAGCTGAAAGAAACATATATTTATCATGTTTTATAGTAAATTTAAAAAAAAATCCACTTTCAGATTTATATAAATAATGATTTTTTATTTTATGATCATGATTCCATAATTTATTAAAGAATATATCTAAATATTTTGGTAAATAAATAAATCTATTTTCTTGTATTTTATTAGTTTCTTGTAAAATATATAATTTATCAGTCAATGTTATAGATTTAAATTTATCTTTTGATTCATCTTTACTTTCTTCATTGATACATTTAAGAAAATATTCTTTTTTTGCTTTATTATTTGAAATTAAAAAATCTTTTTTATAACAACAAGGCATACATAAATCATTAGGATTGGAACTTTTACTTAAAAATCCAATATGCATATATTCATTATTTTGTGATGGATCACATGTATAAAAATTATATGTATTATCAGAAACTGATAATTTAATAGCTTTAATAATTGTTTTATATTTTTCACCTTTTATTTTAATATCAATTTCTTTCTCATAATATCCAGTTTTAGAATTTAATTTATAACCATTTTTAATTAATTGTGATACTTGATCTTCTGATATGATTAAAGGACGTCTTATTTTAGTTGTACCAGAATTTTGACATGATCTAGACCATTGATTCTGGCCTTTATCAGGTTTAAATCCTAATCTAGCTTTATCTAATGCAGTAATTACTTTTATATCTTTAATAGTAGTATCATAGTCAACAATATCTATAACTTTATTACGTCTTTTTGCTATTTTATGTAAAGATTTTAATAATTCTTTATATTTTTGATATTTTTGATTTTTATATAAATATGTTTCAAAATATAGTGATAATAAAACTTTCATAAATGATATAATTTCATCTAATTGTTCTTTATTTCTAGCCCCATTTATTCTTATTTTATATTTATCTACTTCTCTGCCTTGAATATCAATTCCAATACCTGGAGGTTTTGATTTAGGTATATTAGCTAATGTTTTTAATGTTTTACGTGATTTTCTAATCATTTTTTTATATTTTTCCCGTACATAATCTAATTCTTTAGCAGCCATTTCCATAGTTATATTAAATTGTTTAGCTATTTCATCTATTAATTCTCTATCAGTTAATTCAAAATTTTTTATAAAAAATAGTATTCGTAAATGTATTCTAGTTCTATTATCATATTTAGCAATTCTTTTATATCGTAAATAGGTACCGTATTTAGAACTAATTTCTTTTGTTTCAGATTTTTTTGAAACACGTTTTTTGGGTTCAATAACAAGTGAAACATAATTAAAAAATAATCTACTAAATTCAGATAAATCATTATGATTTATTTTAAATTTATCAGGTATTTTAAATTTTTGTATAGTATTAATAAATGCATATTTAAAACGGGAATTATCTGGTAATATAAATTTTATTTTTTTATTTTCTGAATTTATTTTTGTTAATAGATCTCTAATATCATTATAAGTGTTAGTAATATCATCCATTGTTGCTTCATCTTCTTCTTTCCATGTTATTTTATATTCTATTCTTCCTGATTCATGAAAATTAATTGACATATATTTTTCATTATTTTTTTTATTATCAACTTTTATTTTAAAGGATATACCATATGGTGCATTTTCAAACCATTTAATTAATGTATCTTGATTTTCTAATTTTTCTATATTAGTATAAAATTTATAAGTTATTTGTGATTCTACTGGTTGATATTGAATAAAGGGATATTTATCATCTACAATAAAATTATCAAATATTCTATATAAATTAAATTTATTTTCATAATTTGTACCCGTTATATTATTAGAATCTTGCATATTAACATGAATAATAGATTGTGTTATAAAATTATCATGAAATAAATTATCATATTTATCTAATTTTAATTTAGAAGATTCTATTATATTTTCAATTTCTACTTCCAATTTATTGTCATTTTTAATTGTTCCATAATGTAAATCAATATATTGCAATTCTTTTTGATTTATATTTCTTAAAAGATTAATAATTTGTTCTAATCTTTCAAAAGATATATATGGAAAATATATATTTATATACACATCATATAAATTTCTTTTTTCTTTTGGTTCAGGATTATAATCTAATCCTAATTCATTATAAATATCAATCATATATATTTCATTAGTAGTAATATAATTTTCATAATTTCTTATTAAATTGGCCTCGTCATCTTCTCTTTTAATTTTATAATTTATATTATCTTTTAAATATCCTAAATTATTTTTTAATCCTTCATAAATTTTAATATTTTCATTAGGTATTATATCAATCTTTAATAATTCATTTTTTCTAATCCATTTTTGTCCTAACATTATAAAATCTTTCATATTATCAATATAATATTCACTCCAAAAATATAATGTTTCTGGTAATAATCTAATATTTTCACCAAATTTATTAGATATCGGAATAGATACTGTTATTTTTTGTCTCATAGTTTTAATAGTATCATCTTTAAATATATATTGATCATATATATAATATTTATTATATATATCTTCTATTTTTGTATCATAAACTAAATTATCTAATGATGTATCATATTTTTTATCTAAATTATTTACTTCTTTTTCCCATTTTTTATCATGAATAGCTTGACTTATTAATTTTGATGTTTCTTGTATTTTTTTTTGTGTATCAATATCTATTTCATTATATAATTTTGCAATTTCATCTATATCTAAATCTTCTTCTATTTCTTCTTGAAAAATATCTTGTGCAAATTCTATATTTTCTATATTTTCATCAATATTTTCATCAATATTTTCATTATAATTATCATCCTCATAATTATCATCATCATCATAATCTTCTTCACCACCTATTTGTTTATCAATATTAATAATATTATGAGTTCTAAAATCTAAATTCCCTTTTTTATTTTGAACTTTTATTTTATTATGATATAATAAATAATTATAATAATTAGCTGCATATGAATATTGAATTTTTTTCATAGGAGGATTTTTAATATGTTTATCATACCATTTCGAACCAAACTTTTTTTCTATTATATTTTTAATTGTTGTATTATTTTCTATTATTTTGAATTGACTATAAATATGATAATTTATAAAAAAATATTGATACCAAAATTCTCCATAATAATTTTCTAATTCTTTATAATTATCATTTGTTATAGTATTTAATGTATCATATAAATTCTTATTTGTAATATTAACTAATATTTTAATTATATTATCAGGTACCAGGTTACCTATATATATATATACTTTATATTGTATTTTTTTATTATCATTTTTAAATTTATGAATAATTTTAATAGGATCTTTCATATTATAATAATATATATTATATTTTAATATAAATTAATAAATAATATTATATTACACTTTTATTTAATAGTAAACCACAATAATTAACCGGATTAAGTGCATAATCATTTTTTACATATATACCTATTTTTATCGCTTCCTCTAAAAACTTTTTAAATATATTGATAAATAATTCACCATGGCCAATTTCTGGACATGCAAAATGTGCCATTTCATGTATTACTACATACATTAATAAATTAATATCATATAATTCATGTGATATTTTATCTTGCAAACATATAGATAATTCTTCACCCTTATTTACACTATAAGATGTATAACTTGATTTTGGATCAGTTTCATAAATTGTTGTTCTATTAATATTAAAATTATTATATAATTGTATTATATATTCTTTATATTCAGGAAAATTATTTATATTATTATATAAATAATCTCTTAAAATATACATATTCTGTATAATATTTGCTAAATGCTTTGCTTTATTGTTTCTATCTTTACTTTTATAAATTAAATATTGCGATCCATTATTTGATTTTACATAAATAATATTACTATAATTTAAATATAAAAAAATAAATATTATAATTAAAAATATTAATGATAAAAATATTACCATTTTATAAAATAATTTAGAAAAATATTATAAAATTGATATAATTATTATTAATAAAATAATTTCTATGATTATTATATTATGGGATCTGGTAACTCAAAAAATGATAATGATACAGATATTAAATATAATGCAGTTGATACAGAGATGTTTTCATCTCAGATGAGATTAGGACCATGTAATTTATCATATGATGCTAAAGATTTAATTAGGATTCTTGATCAAAATAAAGAATTAAATGAAGATTTAACCAATAAATTAACATCTATTAATACTGATAATAGTGAAACTATTGGTAATATTTTTAATGATTCTAATGTATATTATTGTCAAAAAGTTTCAAAATATAAAGATACTATGCATGATAATGATCCTATCGCAAAATTATATGAAAGAGAAGAAGAAATGAAACAAAAAACAATAAATAAACAAGAAAAAATAAATAAACAAGAAATTGATAATATGAAATCAGATTATCTTAATCAACTATCTCAAATGTCTAGAGATATATTATCTAGAGATATATTATCTAGAGATATATTATCTAGAGATATATTATCTAGAGATACGATTAATGAACAAACTAAAAATTTAGAACGTGAACAATTAAAACAAAAAATAATGCAATTACGTATGTCAAGTTTAAATTCTGATAAAAACTTTGAAAATACAAATAGAAAAATATGTGGTAATGAACATAACTTAGATGAAATATATAGTAAGTTTTTGGAATCAGAATCTGATATAATATATACCGGAAATACTAGTAAAGCATATCAAAGAGGTGGAGGAACCAGAAATATCAATAATAAATATCAAAAAGGTGGTAATGATGATGAAGATAGTTCATCTACTACTACAACTGTTACATCTAGTGAGTCTAGTGAAGATCAAGAAGAAGATCAGAAAAAAAATAAAAATAAAGATCAAAAGAAATATAATGATGGTAAAAAAAAAGAATCCAATTCGGATGAAGAATCAGAAGATCAAGAAGAAGATCAGAAAAAAAATAAAAATAAAGATCAAAAGAAATATAATGATGGTAAAAAAAAAGAATCCAATTCGGATGAAGAAGAGGAAGAAGAATCTGAAGAAGAATCTGAAGAAGAATCAGAAGAAGAATCAGATGAAGGTGAGGAAGATAGATTAGGAAATATAAATATAAATGATTCCGAAAATTTATCATATTTATCTTCATCTGCACATACTGATAAAGATTTTTCAGATTCTATTAATTCTTATAAAAATTATAATCTTCATTCAAAATCTAAAAAATCATCTAAAAAATCATCAAATAAACAACCTAAAAAATCATCAAATAAACAACCTAAAAAATCATCAAATAAACAACCTAAAAAATCATCAACTACTAAACTAAAACCAACACCTAAAAAACAATCTAAAAAACAATCTAAAACTCAATCTACCAAACCCAAACCTAAAACACAATCTAAAAAAAATCTTTATGGAACAAATAAAAAAAAGAATGATGAATTATTATCAACATCAATAAGTGTTAATACAGAGGATATTAACATGATTTCAGACTATTAATCATATTATTAAATTTATTTGTATTAATTTTATAATTTTGATAAAAATTTTTATATTCTACATTTGTTTTTTTAATAAAAGTATTTATTTCATTTATAAATCCTTTTATTTTATTGATATTATCTTTTTTTATTTTATTTTCTTGTTTTATTTTTTCCAGTAAATTTTTTTCTTCTAATTTTTTTAATTTTTCTTTTTCTTTAATTTGTTTTATTATAGAATATTTATTAATAAATTCATTAAAAATATTTATAGAGTCTTTATCTACTAATTCTAAAAATTGTAGTGCAGGTTTTTTAATTTGATTTGTTAAATAGAATAGATAATCGATTTCTAAATTATTATCTTTAATATATTCAGGTGTTTCTATTATATCACCTTGTAATAATTTTACTCCATTATTTTGAATTTTAACAACAGCAAATTCTATTCTATCCCCTGATTGAGGTGTATTACCTGGATCACGTTTATTTATTTTATCTGCCAAATAAACATGTGCTAACTTTGTCCAATCTTTATAAGAATCTTTAAGTTTTAATTTTCTACTTTGTAAAAAATATTTAATATCATATTTACCATCAAACATATTTTGTAAACATTTTTTAACAAATTCTTTTGCACCTATAGGATCTCTATGATTTATCAAATTATCTATAATACCACCACATATTTCTTTAACTATTGCTGCATTATCACGCCTTTTTAACACAATACCCATAAAATCTTGCTTAAATTTATTAATATCAAATTCATATTTATTTCCTACATATTTTTTTTTTGTTAAAATTACAAATGGCCAATAAGTTTTTTCATATTCGCAATCATGAGGAAAAGGTAAATATAATTTTATTAATTCACCTGATAATTTACCTAATTCTATTGTATATTGTAATGTTCTTTGATCTGTTATTTTATCACCACATTCATAAATATCTATACAATATTCTTTTTCATAATTAGTATTAAAATTCCATCTAGGTTGTATCCAATAATTTATATATTTTTGATTGTCTTTATCCATTAAACTCATATCTAATATTCTTAAATTATCATTAACAAAATTTATTATTTTATTATAATGTTTATTCTTATATGAATTAAAACTTAAATTTAAATCTCTTTCTAAAAATTCTTGAATTATTGTTTCCATTGTTTTAGCACCATTATTTTTATTATATTTATCAATAAATAATTTAGTATGTATTTTCATATTATTTTCATTAAATAACATCCCAAAATTATTATCATTTATTATATTATTAATTAATAATTCTACTTTTTTTTCTGTATCATCTATCATATCATTTGATATAAATGTAATAATATAGTTAATAATTATATATATATCATTATTTTTACTATATTCATTGAAATTATACATTGTATCTGATAAATATTGATTTATTAATTTATTTAATTCTTTTCTTTCATTACTAAATATCCATTTTTCTTTGATTGTTTTGACTAATAAATTTTTACATAATTCTTTTAATTTATGTAAAGATAATTTTATTTCATTTACATATGGAAAACAAGAATCATTTTTAACAAATTTTTGTACAAAATCTTCAATAATATGATCAGATGGTATTATATATTTATTATTTTTAAATATATTATTCATATAATTTAATATAGGGTCTATTAAATATTGTTTTCTACTTTCATATAAATTTTCATATGTTAATCTTGCATTTGTTAATAAATATTCTGCCCATAAAATTAATTTACTTTCAAACATTTCAATACTATTATTTTCAACTATATCTGTTAATGTCCATAACCAAGGAATATAATTTTCTTCCATATATTCTCTAATAAATAATTTTATTCTGTTTTCTAAACTTATTATTTTATAAGATTGTGATGGAATTTCTATATTTTCAGTAATTTTAGGTAATTTTAATTCCATAATATTTGAATAATATGTATCAAATATATCCTCAAATATTTTATATTCATTTTTCTCCATAAAAGGTTTTATTAAAATTTTAGCAAAATTAACGACTTTTATCCAAATATTTAATGCTGTATTAGTATCTAGTATTTTTGCATTTTCTCTGAATCTATAACAACTAAATATCGAATCTGTATTATGGACTATTAAAGATCCTACACCTGCATGAAAATGATGATTATCAGTTGTCAAGTCATAAACATAATCTTCAGATTCTTCATATAAATTTATATTTTTAATTCTATTATCTTGTTTATCTGTTTGATTTATAATATAATAATTATTATCAAAAGAAACTTCTACATTTATATTATTTATTTTACATAATGTATAATATTCTAATGCTTCAATTTCATCATTAAAATATTTAATTTGATTTATATCATAATTTGTATTAAAATTTATATTTTCAAATTTAGTTGGATAACTATGTAATAACTCATCGCCTATTTTAAGGTTATTAGGTTTTATTTCTGTTCCATCTAAAGATAATAAAGAATGATCATCTGTTACTACTATGTTACCCATATATGTAGATACCCTATATAATTTTTTAGATTTATCTAATTTATGTCTAATTATTCTAATAATTTTAGTCCATCCTTTTTCAGTCCACGTTTCAATATCATGAATATTTATATATTCCTTTCCATCTTCTCTAATTATATATTCATTATTAAATAATTTATTTATGTGTGTAATATATATCTTATTATCATATTTTAATAATAACGGTGTTTTACCTATAACACTATCACCATATCTTACAATAGGTTGAAATATCTTATCATTTATGTCAGTCGTTACGTATTTTTTAATAGATTCTATTAAATCATTATCATTACGTGATTTTAATTCTAAATCATATAATTTATTAATTTTATCTTGTTCATTATATTTATAAAAATATTTTAAACTATTAATTATCCATGGTAATTTTTCTTCATCATATTTTTTAGCTAGAATTAACATTTCTCGTCCTGTTGATGTTGTACATGCTGCAATATCTCTTTTAAATATTTGTGAAGTACTCGCACCTAATTGCCCATATAATGAATTAGCTGTAATTTTAACTGCTAATTGTTTAGCATCTAATATTTTATATCTAAATTGATCTTTTTCATTTTTAATTTGTTTTTTAATTTTTTTTCTTTCGTTCAATAAATTATCTAAAATTGTAGGTATTACACCTAATTTATTATTAATTTGTGCAAAACGTCTATATTGAATGGAACCATCTGATTCTCTAAATTGTGCATTATAATATTTTATTCCAGGTAAATTATCATATTTTTGATTTTCTACTATCGTTTCATGACTCATATTTTTATGCATAATAGATGCAGGATATAAACTCATATAATCTTTAACTGCTAAGGCTTCATATTCAACCTTTGGCATTGGATCAAAAACTATCGCACCTTCATAAGAATTATTATCACCTTCAAACTCTTTATCTTCCTTTTTAGTAATTACTGGAAATGCATATCTTTGTTTTCTAAATTCTTTTAAACATAATGAAAATAATTTTATACCTTGACCACGTGTAAATAAGTATGATAATGGTACAAAACATACATTTGCCATTTCTAAATTTTTAGTTATAATTTCTAATTTATTTATTAATAAACTAACTAAACGACAATCTTTAATACAATATTTAGCAATTAATGCCCGATCTTGTGCTGATCCTCTAAATAATTTAAATATTTCTTTTGGTCCTACATCATCTTTTGCTTGAGACCAATTAATACAACAATTAAATTCATTATCTGATTTTATACTTTCCAATTCTTGTATCAAATAATTATTACCTTTCACTTGTATTGTATTATTTTTAATATCTAAATCTGTTATCATGTATTTTTCTCCTACCTCATCTGATACAAATCCTTTTATCACTTCTATATGTATATAATCACCTACATTAATATCTTGTATAGATTTACATTGGAATTCAATTATATCATTTTCTAATTTATTATATTTAATAATTTCTCCTCTAATATATTTTGAAGCTACATAATCTAATTTATATGAAGGTAAACTTGTTTTTTGAATATCTTTCATCAAATCTACATGAACTCTACCGGGTGTATTCCAATATCTTAATATATTATCACCCAATGCTGATGATGATAATTTAAAATCTTGCCATTTACATTTATAATTTATTAATTTTGACATAAATGCCAACTCATTATCAATATGTAAAATTTCTTTTGCTCGATCATATATATATTTTTCATCAAAGAAAAATATATTATAACCTGTTATAATATCACAATCATTATCATTAATCTCTTTTAAAAATCCTAATAATAAATCTCTTTCATTACTAAAACTTTCAACTATCGTATTATCTACTGAACATGTATCTTTTAAACATCCTATATATTGTCTATATGGTATAGATTCGCCTAAATAAGTATAGGTCATTCCTATTTGAATTATATAATCACCTGGCCTTTTGGCTTGTGGGAATTCACCATCTATAGAATTACATTCTATATCAAATGAACATATACGAAGCGGTGCATTAAAATTTTTTTCAATTGGAATTATTTCTGACCATTTAACTATAATTTCTATATCACATCTCGATTCTTTATCATCTGTAATTAATTCATAAGATGTTGTTTCTATCCATGAACAACCACTAATATTTCTCATATGAAAACATCTTAATAAAGGTGGAAAATTAGCTTCATATAATTTAAATCTAAAATTTTTAATTTCAGAATCATATACAGTAATATCATTGTCTTGCAAATAAAATCTATATCCTCGCATACCTTCAGAATTTGAAAATATTAATCTTGCATAATAACGTGTTTCATCATTTGTAAAACCTTCAGCAGATTTTAACTCAACCAAATCAATTTTATTTAAAAATTTTTTATATTTATAAAATATCTTTTTATTATATTTATCTTTTAAAGTTATTAATAATTTTTTTAAAAAATCTAGTAAATATATTGTAGATTTTTTTTGTAATACATCTGGTAATAAAATATAAAAATATGGTGTAAAACCAGTTATTTTCGCATATACAGATTTCCCATTTTCACACCTTCCAAATGAATGAATTATATAATTATTATTTTCATCATCATTTGAGTGATCTTCAATCCAATCATATAATTGAAATTGTATAGGATCCATTATTAATGCCATTAAATTATATATAAAATATGTCTTTATCAATTTTTTTAATAAATTATATAAACTCATTTTTAATATCAATATAATTAAATAATTATTATTTAATAAAAAAATGAAAATATATATATATTCATTTTTTTACGTCTCATATGTCACTTACAGACATATACATTTTATCAAGATTACATGCAGCCAATAATACCGAATACTCTTCTAGATTAAAATCAGGATCACAACATATATGTATATATTTTTCATTATCTATTTCTATTTTTCCTTTAGATAACTCACTTGAATTACTATTTTTACAATTATACTCTAGTCTATTAAGGTCTAGAGTATAATATTCATCTAATCTCTGATCATTTTTATCCCACATTTGAAATGTTATACTGGAATAATCATAATTTGTTATAGTAAGATTATCAATTTTAAATATTGCAAGTTCCTTTATTAATCTTGCTAAATAACATAATATATCATGACATGTTTCTTTGTAATTAGTATCGCTAAAATATGAATAATCTGCATAACTATTTTTATTAATAAATACATTTGTTATTGTTCTTTTTTGTTCATAACTTTTTTTACACCATTCTAATAATTCCAAATTATAATTTATTGGAATATTAGGATAATCACTAAGAAAATATTTACAAGAACTCCTACATACTTTTTTAATAATATTTGGAAAAGGACCTAGAAAATTAATATTATCATTATTAATTATTATAATATCTACATTAAGTAATATTTTCCCAACAGTTCCGATTGGTATTGCTATTATTAATTTTTTATTTTGTGTATGCTTTTTTATTATGGTATTTGCATAAGAAATCCATCTTATATCTACCATACAAAAATTTAAAATATTTTTAATATTATCAATGACTTCATTTATATTAGCATTTCTTAATAATATATCCAAGTCATTTGATTTTTTAAGTTCTTGTCTACTACTATAGGATTCTGGATGTACTGACTCATTATTATAGTTTTCATTAAAAATTAATTTATTTTTTTTACAAAATAAATTATATTCTATTAATTTTGAATCATGAATTAATGATAAATATGATGAACTACCAAAAATAATCGCATTCTGGCTTAATAAAAATTTTTGTAAATAATTTTTCACTTTCATCTTTTCATATACTGGATCTATACATACTAAACTTGTATTTATTATATTTCTTGGTTTTAATTTAGGAAATGTAATAGTACTTTTTGTACTTGCATCATGTTTTCTATATATCTCTTCACTTATTCTTTTTAAGAATAATGATTCAGTAATATCATGTGGACTCATAGGTTGTCTAGTAATTGGAGATCTTGGATCTCTTCTTAAACATTCTAATAATGCTGAACGTGAATATACATGATTATCATTCCCTAAAACTATATCTTCCGGTCTAGGTATTTCATGTATAATAGGACATGTTAATGTATTCAAATCCATATTATAATGTTGGATCGTAATTTATTGATAAAAGTATAATGTATACGGTAATACAATTATCATGTTATTGTCTAATAAAATATTTTTCAATTTTTTTTATAAATCAATACTAAAATAAATATTTTTTAAATTATTATAATTATTTCCAATCCAATTTATTAAAATATTATATATAATTTGCGCTGTTAGTTTAGATCCCCCATAATTATATCCTGGTGTTTGTACTATATGAATGATTATAGGATTTTGTTTTATCTTAATTAAATCATTTAATAATATAGTATAAACTAATTTAAGATGATTTTTATAATCAGATATATTTTCTATATTATTAGGTAATATGTTTAAATTTATACTTTTAATGTGATAAACTTGTATAATATTATACTCTATATTGTTGCCAAATTTTTTACATTTTGATTTAGCACAATATATTGTTCCAGGATGATCTCCATAATATTTTTTATTGATAACAATTTGATTTTTTAATTCATATTTATTAAAAAAATCAAATTGTTTTTCTACTTTTTTAATATCATATAAACGTTTTAAATTATCAAATAATCCACATTTATTATTATTAATAATATTTATTGCTCGGGTAGTTCCACTACCAATATTATTAATATATTCATTCGCACCATTTGTTAAAATAAAATTAATATTATTTTTATCTAATTTAAAATGATTAATTAAATTATCATAAAAAGATTTTGATTCCATATGTGTTTTTTGATCATTAATATTATACATATTTCTATATATATGTGTTTTTATGAAATTATCAAAATCTTCATCAATATCATCTATAATTGCAATTATAGGTTTATGATCAGATAATGTAGAATAACCTTTTTTTTGATATTCTGACATATCAGGATCAATATATTTAATATTCCCAAAATTGGAAATAATTAGATCAAACCAATAATTAGCTTTCGTAATGAACCCGTCAGTATTATAACAACAAGTATGATGTTTTTCATTTAAACTATTTTTAAAGTTTGAATCTATCATTTTTAAATTATTATATATATAATCACTATACTTATTAACATCTTTATTAAAATCACCACCTATAATAGTTTTACATTTTTTAATATTATATTTTTTTTTAATTTTATTTAATAATTCATTAATTAATTCATATGATGTAATAATAGTACATGGCGGTGCTATTTTATAATCATGAGGAAAATGAACATTAATTACAATAATATATTCTCGTGTATCTATATTTTTATATAATTCAACTACACAAGGTCTAATATCTTGATTATTAGAATGTTTAATTCCACATCTATTTATAGTATCATAACAAACATAATCTATTAATTCATATTTAATTTTATTATATAAAGTTAAAACTCCTCCTGTAGGTTTTGAACATTCTCTTACATTATTATAATTAAATATATTGAAAAAATTAGGATTAAGTTTATTTATATTGTCTCTTAATATATCAACTTGAGTTTTTTTATTATCATTATTGCTTATTTCTTGTAAAAGTATAAAATCAAAATTATTATTTACATATTTATTTATATCAAAAGTTAAAAATTTAACTAAATTTTCAATACATTTATTTTCTTCGCAATATTTTAATTTATTTAATATTGTTTTATAATAAATATTAAATGTTATAATATTTATTATAGATTTATTTTTGAATAAATAATCATTCATTGATAATTATTAATTATGAGAAATTAATAGAATAAAAATTTATAAACATTAATATTTTAATTATAATAACTTATTCGCATATTATTTCTGGACCCATGTCGCCTGAAGGTAGACGTAATTTTATTCTAGAATTTATAATAACAGGCAATGGGTCTGAACCTTTGTCGCCTGAAGGTAGACGTAATTTTTCGCTTGATGGTTTTATTGGCGTTTCTTCTGTGATTTGCGATATTGATGGATACGTTATTTTCATATTTTCTAATACTCCATCTGTAAAATCTTGTGTAGTATCATAAAAAAATTTTAACGTTTCTTGAAATTTATCATGTATTATATGCCCATCTTCATCAAGAAATTTACCAATAATTTCCAAATTATCTTTATCATTTATATTAAACATATTTATTATTTCATCTGTATTAAGACCTAAAGAAAACATAAGATCAATTAATTTTATAGTAATACTATCATGATCTAATCTGGCTTCTGTTGATTGAGCACTTGATGTTGGTTTATGTAGTAAATCTGTAAATCTATTTACATAATTTTGAATACCATCTTTATAAGTAAATATCAACATAAAAAACATTATTTTTAATAAATTTTTAATTATAATTTTAATATATTCACCTATTTTAGTATGATCAAAAGTATATATAGTACCTATAGCATCAAATAATATACCTGAATATTTTATCATCACATCAAATGTAGGTGACTTGATATCATGATTTTTTTGTATATATTCTAAAATAAATTTAAATATATATGATACACAACTAAGAATATTTTCTAATTGACCAAGTTCAAATATAGCTGTATTACTGGCTAAAGTTGATAATATCGTTACTATTAAATCAATTATATCATCAATATTATCTATATTTGAAAGGCGTTCGCCTGTTATAATATCTAACATGTCGTCAAACAAACGAACACCTGATTTTATGAGTGATGATATGACTTTAGATAAAAATGATACTAACATGCCAAGTAATATTGTTTCTAATAAAGCACCTCCTTCTTGATTATATATATTATTAGTTATTTCACCACCTTTTAATACTTGTGATAAATTATTTCTGATTACATTTTTTACAGTAATATATATTAATATATCTAACTTTTTTTCATTCTTTAATTCGGTTTTTGCAAATAATGTATATTCATTCTTTATATCTTGTTTAATTTGTGTATCAACAACTATTATTCCATAATTTATACTCTTTTTATTAACAACTATTTGTATATCTTGTTTATTCTTTCTATGAATTTTTAATTCTTCAAATAGTGTAAAAATTAATGATTCTACATTTACTAATTTAAAATTTATTGATTGGATATTTCTAAAATCAAATTTTTTAATCCAGTTATTTAATGTATTTGAAGCAGCATTAGTATTTTTAATAGGTTTACCATCGTCGACATGGGTAGATTGGTGTAATTCTGATATACTAATACTATTATCTGCGCGACCACCACTCATCGTAATATTAGAAATATTTTTATTATTTAGGGCTGTTCACCTTTGTTGTATTCAATTTATTTTGTTGTTATTAAATTGAATACAATAAATAATTATATATTTTATATATTTGTTATAAAGATATTATTATTAGATTTATTAATAATGAT
>Ga0172373_10004836_pt1 | contig 18762 bp, 20 predicted proteins | sample Lak10m_2_FD_114546 | JGI IMG/M metagenome (GOLD analysis project Ga0172373, IMG submission 114546) | Freshwater microbial communities from Kabuno Bay, South-Kivu, Congo - kab_092012_10m | ecosystem: Environmental > Aquatic > Freshwater > Lake | place: Democratic Republic of the Congo...
CCCCTTTGCGTTGGGTGATGACGACGAATCTTCCCCCGACGACGACCCCTTTGCGTTGGGTGATGACGACGAATCTTCCCCCGACGACGACCCCTTTGCGTTGGGTGATGACGAAACGGATCCGTTCCAGCTGGATTCAGATCGGAATTTTGGTGTGGGCCAAGGCATCACCCCCCCCGTTTCCAATCGCACCCTGCGTCTCGATGATGATGATTACCCCGCCCCCATGCAAGACGACGATGAAAGAGAGATGGATTTGGTGACGCCATCACGTAGCATCTCCTCACCATCATTCCCCGCCACATTAGACGACCAACTTGATGATGATGACGACTTTTCTTTATACAAAGAATCCTTGCAAAGCACCTCCGATTCACCAGACCCATTTTTGGCATGGGGCCAATCGTCACCATCTTCAATTGAGAGAAACGATTCAAATGTGGTATCGTCTTCTTTATATGATGACGATGATGACTTATTTTCAACCAAAGGCACGCCCACATGACACGTCGAATTGCAATTATTAATTACAAAGGCGGCACCGGCAAAACCACCACCACCATTAATTTGGCGCATGGTCTGTCCCTAAATGGTAAGCGGGTCCTCATTGTGGATATAGACCCTCAGGGATCGGCTGGTTACTGTTGTGGGGTTGATACCGATGTTACATTATATGATGCATTATTGGGTATTAAGCCGGTACAAGACACCATTTCATCAGTACGAAATCAGTTAGACATCATTCCTTCCAACGAGCGATTATTTGCCGCCGAGCTAAAATTGGCGGGATTACCCCGTCGCGAAACCTTATTGGCCCGACGGTTAGAGGAAATTGATCGCCAATACGACTTTATTTTTTTAGATTGCCCCCCATCAATGAATTTACTCAATCAAAATGCATTAACCTATGCCGATGAGGTCATGATTCCGGTATCGATGGAATACATGTCCTTGGTTGGGATTCGGCAGTTGTTAAAAAACATTCAAATGGTCAATAAATTATTATTCAGGGAATTATCTATTAGTAAAATCATTCCCACTTTCTTTGACCCAAGAAATCAAAAAACACAAAACATTATGGATAGTTTGCAGCGGGTCTTTCCGGGTCTGATTGGCCATCCCATTCGGGCCAGCATCGCCCTTTCAGAGGCACCGGGATCCCGTCAAACCATTTTTGAATACGCCCCCAAGTCGAAAGCGGCAGCTGACTATTTGCAATTATCAAGCGAGGTATTAAACGATGTCAAAAAAATTCGATGACCCACTAGACGGTTTAGATCCAATTATGGAGGAAGTATTTTCGAGCAATCCATCACGGACGGATCGCCCACGACCATCCTCCGATGATTCCAAGGTATCCGATGTGGTGTTTCCGGGATTAAGCTCAGAAATGGGGGGGCGCAAGCTGGAAATGGATATGTTTCGAAAAATACCAGTGAGTGTATCCGTGGAATTGGGACGCGCCCAAGTGTCGTTAAAAGAAATTTTTGAATTGAGTGAAGGCTCCATTATTGAGTTAGATCGGTTGGTGGGCGAACCCTTGGATTTGGTGGTGAATGGGCAAGTGGTGGCCCAAGGGGAAGTGGTGGCCATTGACAACAATTATGGGTTGCGGGTCACCCACGTGATTGCCCAACCATCGATGTAATGCCCATTTTATACCAACTCTCGCTATTATTAACCATTGCCGGGTTGTGTGCCTTATTGGTCGTGGCTTTGAGATTGGCCAAAACGTGGCAACTCAAACGCTTTTCTGGGGACATGTCAGTGGTGGATCGGGTTCAGTTGGATCAACAGGTGTCGTTTGTGATTGTGTCGGTTAGGGGCAAAGAAATGTTGCTTGGGGTAACCCCACACGGCATCACCCCCCTACAGGGAGGTTTGGAATGACCCCCATCTGGCGTGTGTTCAAACAATGGCTTCCCGTCTTGCTCATCGGTATTTTTCCGGCCCTTATTTTTGGTCAAGACACTGGCTTTTTAAATTTAGATCCTGTGGTGGGTTCCGAAAGCCTGAGCAAATCCCTCAATGTGGTGGTGTTATTGGGTTCGATTGGGTTTATCCCATTCTTTTTAATGTCCACCACATCATTTTTAAGAACCGTCATTGTGTTAAGTATGATTCGACAAGCGATTGGCACCCAACAAGCCCCCCCTAATATGGTCATTACGGGGCTGGCCCTATTTTTAACCATTTTCATTATGACCCCCGTTTTGCAACAAGTGAATCAGTTGGCGATTGAACCGTACAGTCGTGGTGAAATTACCCAAGTACAAGCTTTTGAGCGAGGTGCCAAACCATTTAAAGCCTTTATGTTAAAACATACCCGCGAAAAAGATCTTCAATTATTTATTCGATATTCCCAAGCCCCAGCACCTGCGACGTATAACGATATTTCAATTTTTGTACTCATCCCATCCTTTATTATTTCTGAATTGAGGGCTGCTTTTCAAATTGGATTTGTTTTATTTATTCCATTTATTGTCATTGATTTAATTGTATCGAATGTGCTTTTATCGTTGGGTATGTTTATGTTATCCCCCGCCATGATTTCGTTGCCCTTTAAAATTTTATTATTTGTTTTGGCAGATGGTTGGAACTTAATCATCCAAGGACTATTGGTGAGTTATCAATGAGCCGATGGTGGATCGGGGTGTTTTTGATCCTTATTGGTGGCCTCACTCCGTGTTATGCCGACCGACTAATGGTTAGTAATTACCCCGAAGAATTGCATGAGCCCGGACGTTTGGTGAGTAGCCCACTCGATCAGGGCTTAACACGATTGATGTATTATCACATCAATCGATCATCGGATGCCTTTGTATTGTCGACCCAATTAACCAATCCCAATCCCTACCCTGTCAGCATCCAATGGCGTCACGGGATGGGGGGGCCCAGTGAGGATGGCATTTATGCCGGCCATCGATCTGCCCGATTGTATTGGGAAAAACATGTGGCCAATCAATGGGCCCACCTCGTATTACAAGCGGGGGAATCCATTCAGTTGTTATCCCAACCCTTGCGCCCCAACATGGTATCCACGGCCTTACTTGAATTCCAAACCAACCAGTCCAATATTGCCATCACCATCGATGCCCTTGACTCACGATTTTGGTGGGCCAGCGCCCTCCATCAACCTTCCCAACCCTATCGTTTTGGATCCTTCGATTCGGCATCCCAACAGCATCAAATTACCATTGATTTTAAAACCCCCATTCAAGAAATTGCGTTGGGTGGCAACCAGTTTTTATATGACCCTCAATCTCAAATTTTATTGCGTGGTAATTATGGCATGATTTATGAAGTGACCGCATTATTAAAAAACCCAACCGCGGCCCATCAAACAGTGGCACTCTATTTGGCCCCACTTGGGGGCATTACCCGAGGTGTTTTGGTTATTGATGATAAACTAATTGAAACGTCTTTTATTAGTTACAAAACACAATTATCTCCCGAATTGGTTCAATCATTTTCACTTAAACCCAACGAAAGCCGTCGGGTTGTGATTAAAACCTTGCCACAAGGGGGGTGTTACTACCCCGTTAATTTGGTATTTGCAGCCCATTTAGCGGGTAGTGCCATATTATGAATTTAGATACCGTTACAGCCATTTTAAATACCGCCATTCAAGTGGTTATTATCACATCCTTGCCCAGTGTGGGAATTGGGTTATTGGTGGGCTTAATTATTGCCCTTATTCAAGCCATCACCCATGTTCAAGAGCAAACCCTCACCTTTGTTCCCAAAATGATTGTGGTGTTATTGGTTGTCGCCGCCACGTTTCCTTGGATTGCCCGCGTTATGCTTGAAATGACCATCGAACTTTGGTCGCATATCCCTGATTATGTTAAATAAGCCCTCCCGATTGGTTACCATTCGACATGTTCATCACCCCTGAATTAATCATCCAGTTTGGGCTGATCGCGTTTAGAATGGGGGGGCTTATACTAACCGCCCCTTTGTTTAATCGTCGCGACTTAATGATGATGAGCAAGGTATCGCTTATTTTTTGGGTCTCATTTTTATTGTTATTTATTGTTCCAAGTCCTCGTCATTCCTTTGATGACGGTCTTTCATTGTTATTGGCCACACTCACCGAATTTTTAATTGGGGCCATGATGGGTTTCGTCTGTGATTTTTTACTCACCAGCATGGAGTTTGCCGGAAATTTAATGGATTCTCAAGGGGGGTTAAGCGTGGCCGCCACCTTAGACCCAACCTCAGGACGCTCCATGGCCTTATTATCCTTGGTATTAAAAAATACCGCTACCATGATGTTTTTGTGCCTAGATGGACACCACTTTGTATTGTCCGCCCTATTACAAAGTTACCAACTTATTCCAGTGGCCAGTCATGTCAATATCGCCAAAGGATCCTATTATATTGTAACGTTGGGCACCCATTTATTTTCAATGGCCCTGTTAATTTCCGCCCCTATTTTATTGGTCATTTTTTTAGTGGACTTGGGTTTTGGGCTAATGAATAAAGTGGCACAACAAATCAATGTCTTTCAATTGGGTAGCCAAATCAAACCACTGGTCGCCATTATTATCTTTTTAGCATCTGTTCCCTCCTTATCGGTTACCATCAGCCAATTAATGGAAACCACCGCTCAACATGTGAGCCAAACCCTTTATTTGTTAAGTAGGTAATGTATGGGCGAACAAGATTCAGGCGAAAAAACCGAAGAACCCACCCCGCATAAGTTACGGGAAGCCCGCAAAAAAGGGCAAATTGCCAAAAGTGCGGATTTAACCGCTGCTATTATGTTTATTGCCTCCTTTTATCTTTTAAAAGCCTTTGCCTTACCGATGTGGACCCACCTCGACCAACTATTGCGAACCACATTTAGCTATATCAGCACCCCCATGACTTATGCCACCTTTGGATTCCTGATGATGCAAGGTCTCACCACATTTTTTTATGCCATGCTCCCTATTTTTTTGTTTATGTTTGGTCTGGCCGCCTTGGTAGAGGCCATTCAAACGGGGTTTTTAATTTCCATCGAGTCCCTATCCCCTAAATTGGATAAACTCAACCCCATTAATGGGTTAAAAGAATTATTTTCGATGAAGCAGTTGGTTGAATTAATTAAATCAACCATCAAACTACTGATTGTGATTTGGATTGTTTATGGCATTGTGCGGGATAATTTATCCTTTATTGTCATTTCACAACAAACCAGCTTATTAAAAATCACGGCATTTACGGCTGAATTGGTCATGAGTGCGGTTACCCAGGTGGGTATTTTTTATATCATGATTGCCGTTTTTGATTTCTTTTATCAACGATATGAATACAATAAATCCATGAAAATGAGTAAAAAAGAGATCAAAGATGAATACAAACAGCTAGAAGGCGATCCGATGATCAAGCAACGACAGCGAGAGGCATCCCGACAAATGGCCGGTGGTCGCCAAATGGGTTCAGTCCCCCAAGCTGATGTGGTGGTTACCAACCCCATTCATATTGCCATTGCCATTCAATATCAACCCAATCAAATGAAAGCCCCCATTGTACTCGCAAAAGGGAAGCGATTAATAGCCGCTCAAATTCGAGACCTGGCCAATGAACATCGCATTCCCATTGTTGAAAATGCCCCACTGGCCCAAGCCTTATACCCCCTCATTGAACCCGACACCCCAATTCCAGAGGCCTATTACAAAGCAGTGGCCGAGATACTGGCTTTTGTGTACAATCTCAAGAAAAAGCGACATCGTCGCCATTAAGGCGTTCCCTGCCATTCCACTCATCAATTAGGAGGGTCTTATTCGAACCCCATTTATTTGGATCATCACACCATGAGAACCAGTGCACTTAAACAACTATTTAGTACATCGGATGTTTTATTAGCCGTTATCGTTGTTCTAATTGTGGTGGTCATGATTATCCCCATTCCCACTTCCCTACTGGATTTATTAATGGTGGTCAATTTGGCCATCAGTTTGGCGATATTATTGGTATCCATGTATTTGGCTCAACCCTTGGATTTTGCTGCATTTCCATCTATTTTGCTGGTATCCACCTTATTTCGATTGTCACTGAATGTGGCATCAACCAAACTGATTTTGGGATTGGGCATTGACTTTGACGGCCATATGGTACTGGCGTTTGCTGATTTTGTAACCTCCGGCAATTTTGTGGTGGGGGTTGTGGCGTTTTTAATTATTACCATTGTCCAATTTTTGGTCATTACCAAGGGCTCGGAACGGGTAGCTGAAGTGGCCGCTCGATTTACCTTGGACGCCTTACCAGGAAAACAGATGAGTATTGACGCCGATTTAAACGCCGGCTTAATCGATGCCGATCAAGCAAGGGGGCGGCGCCAAAAATTGGAACAAGAATCGACATTTTTTGGGGCCATGGATGGGGCCAATAAATTTGTTAAAGGGGATGCCATTGCGGGAATTATTATTGTGATTGTGAATATTGTGGGCGGTATTATTATTGGGCGCTTCCAGCAAGGGCTAGAGATTGGGGAAGCCGTTAATTTATTTACCACCCTCACTATCGGAGATGGACTGGTCGCCCAAGTACCGGCACTCCTCATCTCGATTGCCACCGGCTTGGTTGTAACCAAATCGGCTTCTAACGCCAGTTTGGGTGGGGATGTGGCCAATCAAATCTTGTCTCAACCCAAAGCCTTTGCGGTGACCTCTGGCATTTTATTATTATTTGGATTTGTACCTGGTATGCCCACCGTTGCGTTTTTAATGGCCTCGGCTGCCACAGGCGCCTTGGCCTTGGGTATTGTAACCAAAAAATCCAAAGCCGATGAAATGGCCATTGATAGTAATCAGGAGGCAGCCAAAGAAGCACTCAAAAAACCAGAAAACTTATTAAATACCCTTAGCTTAGACCCCATTAGCCTTAAAACAGGTCGAAATTTGGTGGCACTGATTGACCCCAGTCAAAATGGGCCCTTATTAGAACGTATCACGTTGGTGCGGTATCAAATCGGTCAAGAATTGGGATTTGTGATTCCGGGGGTTCGGGTGATGGATGAACTAAGTTTACCCCCCAATGCCTACCAAATTGACATTCGTGGCACAAAAATTGCATCTGGTGAGGCCATTCCCGGACACTATTTTATTCCCCGCCCCATCTCCGAGATTCGCCGTCGTGGTGGGGATGGCATTGAAACCTTTGATCCAGTGAATCGCACCATGGGTACGTGGGTATCTGAGGAGCAGTTAAGTTTATTGCAAGATAGTTATTTCCCCACCCAATCCATTACCGATTTTATTGCCAATCATTTTTCAGAAGCCATCAAACAATATGCCGACGAAATTATGACCCGCCAAAATGTACAGTCACTCATTGAATTGGTAAAAGGTACCAATGCCGCCATTGTAAGGGAATTAATTCCGGATATGTTATCCCTAGGACAAGTGCACAAGGTATTACAATCATTGGTCAAGGAACGGGTATCCATTCGGGATTTGTCCACCATTTTGGAGCGGTTGGCTGATTATGCCAATGTGTCGAGAGACACCAACTTATTGTCTGAGTATGTGCGCCAAGCCTTAGCACGTCAAATTTGTAGTGCCTATGCCGACGATGATGAAATGTTAACCGTGTTTACCATTGACCCAAGGTTAGAAGAACTCATGATTAATTCCATCCACCAATCTGAATATGGGGCATTTTTAGCCCTCGACCCGCAAATGGGTGAAGTGGTGATTAATCAAATTAATGAGCATCTGATCAATTTTCAAAAAATTGACAAATTACCCGTGGCGTTATGTTCACCAAGGTTACGGGTTCATTTCAAAAAATTTACAGAACGAAATTTCCCCAATTTAGCTGTATTGTCTTATAATGAGGTGGTTCCACAAGTGAAAGTTCAATCGATTGGGTTACTCAGTGAATGACGATTATTACCAGAACCAAATCCCCCAAAGTTCGTACCGACAAAAGCGACGGATTAAAGACAAGGACAATCGGATTGACCATGCCTTGGTTCCCATCCAAACCCCCGATACGGGCCTACTCAAACACCGTATCGAGATGGAATACGAATTAATTCACAATGTCATGATTCCCCAACACCCGATTGATCCTGTGATTAAAACCACCCACTTGACCGAAATTTATACTGAATTAGGGTTGTAGTTCAAACCAAAAGGGGCCATTATGTTAGAAACCGTCTGGCAATCTGTTGAGTTAAAAGTGGTAAACCGAATTAAGGTATTACTGATGAAGACCTATTCGGATGAGATTTTGTCTAGCTATGCCCCACGTCTGCAAAAACTGGTTCGTGGGTATTCCCGTCATTTACCCGATTATATTCGGGATAGCGAATGTGACGACTTGGGTACCGTGGCTCAACTGGAGTTAATGGAAAGTTTTAAAGTATGGTTACCCAGTCGGTGTTTGGATTTTTGGACATTGGCCAATGCCAGAATTATTGGGGCATTAAAAGATCATATTCGCTTTATTTCAAAGGGGGAAGAAAACCGATTGTATGATTGGATTACCGACTCCGCTCATGTGTATATGGAAGTAGCAGACCGGGCTGATTTCCAACATAGTATTGATACCGGTATTCAACTCAATCAAGTGATGTCGGTTCTCACCGATCGAGAAAAATCTGTGGTGGTCTCCCATTCAAAAGATGACCTCACCTTTAAAGAAATTGGAACCCAAATTGGGGTATCAGAATCGCAAGTATCCAGAATCTATAAACGTTCGCTAGAAAAAATAAAGCGCCACATGGATTTTACGGCGTCCTAATCCCACCTATATTAAGGCCGATGGACAAACGGGGTCGACGCATCGTGTTCTTCCACTCGTCGGATCTCACGAATGAGTTCATCCCGAACCATTTTTAAATAGGGTACGCGATGATATTCAATGGCCAAAATACTAACGATCATTCCAAAACTCATCCCCCAAACCCCCCATGACACCCAATCCATTTTCCATCTAAACTGAGCCTCATTTTCATGGGCAATCCACCGCCATTGTCGATTAAAAAATAGCCATCCACTGGTCATTAATCCCATAACAAACACCAAGAACCCACCCACCAATACCGGACTTTGGGCCACTTCATGGGGGAATTGACTCGCTGTTATCGTTAGTAATACCACCATCAGACCCATCATTCCCAGCATGAACCTAGATACCCGCTTCACCCAAATCGGATTGGCCAAATCAAATTGTATAAGATTCACCGATAAAAACAAAAAGGCCATGGGAAATACATACGAAATATAACGTGCCAATTTGACATGGCCCGAAAATGAAAACAACAACAAACAAGGCACCCACCCCGCCAATAATACCCAATATCGACGATCTTGCTGCCATCGCTTCCATAATCCTTTTTGAAACAACGTGCCCAACATCATAAACGTATGTGGCAACAACCCCACCAACATAATGAGGGTAAATCCATAATAATCTCGATACACGGGCGCATTCCCCGGCTCCTTAATATATCGCCCCACATTGTCCCAAATCCATTCCGCGACAAATGGGTTCCCATGGGTGTAATATTGTGCCACCAACCACACCCCCAACACAGCCATGGTCGCCATTTTGAGCCCTCCCCAGTCAATCATCGTGGCCACCCACCCCCGCCGATACACCCATGCCACCACCCCCACAAAGCAGGCCATCAACCCCAGTGTGATTGAAAATCGAGAGACCCCCGCTATACTTAACGACACCCAAGCCAACCAATAGGCCCAGCGTTTTTGTTGATCGACCCACACCCACCACATCATCATGGCCGACCATAACCCCATGGCCGCTGGCCAGTCATACATGGGTGTACGCGATAAATACACCCAACTCAAACTCGATGCCGCCATACCCACCGCCAAACTGGCCACCCGACGACCCCACAACATCCCACCCGCTGCATACATCACCACCAGCCCCCATAACCCACATAACCAATTAAAGGCATTGTATAAAAAAAAGCTATGGGGAGAAAAAAAACCAAACACCGCCGCCGTCCAGGCCAAAATGGGCCCGTGGGTTTGGTCGTGAGAGCTCGTTAAAAAACGCCCCGTTAATTGAATTTCTCTCGCAATGGGAACCCAATGGGCAATATCGGCATCCGTGAGCGGGAAGCCCACAAAAGGCCACCCCCCAGCCAAGGCCAACATAGCCAATGCCACCCACAACGCCATATGCTGTTTTAAAAAGGTGGTCATGTTAACAAATTATATTTTACAATACATCTTAACGCACTCAACCCATCTTTATAATTGATTTTCTTACCTTCAGAGTAGGTTCGCCCGTGATATTGAATACCCACCTCATAAATCGGCACTTGCATCTTGGCCACTTTGGCCGTTAACTCTGGCTCAATCCCAAACCGATTTTCTTGTAATGTTAACTGGGTATAAACCGATCGAGATAATACTTTATAACAGGTTTCCATATCCGTTAAATTCAAATTGGTCATCATATTTGAAAATAATGTTAAGACCCGATTCCCAATTGAATGCCAAAAATATAAAACACGGTGACAATCTCCGGTTAAAAACCGAGACCCGTACACCACCTCCGCCACGCCATCTTCAATGGGCTTTAATAGTTTAGGGTAATCCTGTGGGCTATACTCCAAATCAGCATCTTGAATTAATACCACATCCCCCGTTGCTTGTTGTAATCCCGTTCGAATCGCCGCCCCTTTCCCCATGTTAATGGGGTGAATCGCTAAGTGATCTATGGATGCCCGCAACTCAGACTGTAACAACTCAAGGGTGCCATCTTGCGATGCATCATCAACCACAATCAATTCAATATCGTGGGGAATGGGCGCCGATCGAACCCGATGGATCACTTCCCTAATGGTATTGTATTCATTGTAACAAGGCATCAGTATGGAAACTTTCATGACGGTATAGTAAATGAAATTACTCAAAAAGCCCATATCAAAATCCATCGCATCGGTTGTATAAATGAATCCGGTTGTGATTCATGATACCCAACCACCGCCACCCCTTCAGCCCATTAATCTAATAGATACCATTTCTCCATCTCAGTCAGTGGCCGACACGCCCGAACCCACCGACGCCCCCGTGCCACCCAACGATACCACGCCTCCCGCCATGGCAGGGGCACCTTCAAAACCCACGTTAGCCACCATTTTGGCCCCCACAAGGTACTTAATACCCCTATCACCGCAGTGGACCCCTCGGCTGATTCACCCAATCGAACATACACCACCCGATCGTGTGATGCAGACCACACCCCGAGTTGTTGGGAAACATGACCCCCCAGCGGGGCCATATACACCCGTTTTACGCCCTGCTTCAACTGAAGCTGAATCATCCAGCGCACCCACCGATTACACAACCCACACGTGGCATCATATAACACCACATGATCCAAAGAGCCCTCCCCGTGTTGTATCATAAAATGTCAACCGGCCGAAGGCGAACCACCACTTCCATATGGGGCGTATTGGGGAACATATCCACCCCCTGAATCACATCTGGTTGATACCCCAACCCCATTAATTGTCCCAAATCATGGGCCAATGTCTTGGGTTGGCACGATACCATTACCACCATCTTAGGTTTCAACGCCACCATTCTTAGAATGGACTTTGGCTCCATGCCTGAGCGTGGGGGATCCGCAATCACCACATCCGGTCGCAATGGATCTCGTTCCATCTCTTTTAACACCCGTCGAACGGTCCCCTCAATAATGGTCAGGTTGCCAACCTGATTCAGTTGGGCATTGCGATGGGCAGATTGAATAGCGTAAGGATTGGATTCAATGCCAACCACCCACGCCACTTGCTTGGCCAATGCCAACCCAATGCCACCGCCCCCACAATACAAATCCAAAACACCCCAATCAGATTGGGGGCCAACCAACGATTCAATCACCCCATGCAAGGCCGTCACTTGGGTGGCATTGGTTTGAAAAAATGAATAGGGTTCAATTTCATACAAGGTGTCCCCAACGGCATCCTGTACATTCAATGACCCCGCCATGACCGTGACCTGATCCGAAAATGCAGAATCCGACCAACTGGATTGAATGGCCATCCCCACCCCTTGTATGCCCCAACGCCCCATCAGCACGGTGGCCAAAGACCCCATGGCATCGGGAATGGGACTTGCCACCACCACCACCACAATGGCAGCCCCCGTATGCTGGGAATGACGAATCATGAGATACCGCAATACCCCCTCGTGGGAAACAGGGTCATACGCCGATAAGCCCCATTGACTCACCCATGTCATGACAAGATGGTGTAAATCTCGCCAAAATGGAACGGTCAATTGGCACTGAGGGACCGACCACACCCGTTTAAAGTCACCCCGTGCTTTGAGCCCCAACACCACCCCATCGGGTCCCATTCCAAACGAAAACTCCATCTTATTTCGATAGTGTCGCAACGTGGGGGCCGCTATCATGGGTCTCATAAAGGTGGCCCAATCAGGGTTGATGGATTGAATATGCTGGGCCAAGCATGCCTGTTTTAGGGTGGCTTGATCGGCCGTAGACACCCCCTGAAAGCGACATCCCCCACAAGTGGGATAGTGGTCACAAGCCGACTGGGTCCGCCACGGGCTACCACTTGCCACAGACAATAATCGACCCGTGGCATGGCGTCGACGCTGTTGAATCACATCATAAGTGACATTCTCTCCCAACAAAGCCCCCTGAATCGATACAGCGATGCCGTCCTGTCGTATCACCCCACAGCCCCCCTCCCCCCATTCAGTCACCAACCCGTCAAATGGGGTTCGGTACGGAATACGGGTCCCTGCACGGCTCATATTACGGGTTGCGGGTGGAATCATGGCCATCACAGCGTATTTTTCGAATGCGATTTCCAGTCACTTCTTTTACCACCAATTCATAATCCCCCACTTGAATTCGCTCCCCTTCGGATGGCACCTTACCTAATTCATGTAACACAAACCCCCCAATGGTATCGTAATTTTCGCTATCTGGAATGGGCAACGGCAAGCGTTCCAAAATATCAGCAATGGCCATACCACCATCCAACTCAAATTGATTCTCACCCACTGAATTTAATTGGGGTAACTCATCATCGTATTCATCTTGAATCTCCCCCACAATTTCCTCCATGACATCTTCGAGGGTCACCAACCCTGACATGGATCCAAACTCATCCACCACAATCGCCAAGTGGGTTTTTTGGGCACGAATGACCTTTAAAAAAGTTTCAATATTTTGGGTCTCTGGAATAAATACAATCGGACGAATAATCGATTCAATCGATTCATCTTGATTGGCATCCGACATGGCCAACAAGTCTTTGGCATACACAAATCCAATCACCGCATCTTGTTGTTCTCGGTAAACCGGAATGCGAGAATGGCCCTGATCAAAAATGACCCGCTTCACATCCATAATGGTGGACATTGCCTCCACACAAATGGCATCCGAACGAGGGGTCATAATTTCCCTCACCGTTGTTTCAGACAACGACACAATCCGATGAATCATTTTTCGTTCATCCTCTTCAATGGTGCCTTGTTTTTCCGCCGTATCAACCAATTCAATCCATTCATCCGAACGAGACCGGACCCCACCCGCCACTCTGGTATCCCCCTCCCGCTCCTGTAACCACCGCCACCACGGGGCCACAAAGCGAACAACCCCACCCACAGATTGAACCCACCCCGCTACCCCATTGGGCCAGCGTGAAACCACCCAAGACGGAACGATATTGGCAACCACCCACCCTGCACCACATCCCCAAACACATACCAAAGCGGCATCTACCGCCGTTAATTCAAGGGGGTTAATTCGCCCTATAATCACCCACCAATACGCAAAAGAAACCGTGGCCCCACAAAAAGATACCCATTGTAACGCACCCAATCCCCCACTTAGGCATCGCCACTCCGATGCTGAATAATACCCCCCCCCCTTGGCCAAACGAACCCCTTTGGCCATAATGCTAACAACGGCCATTATTCCCAACAACCCAATGGCCGCCATCAGTGGCACATGGACACCCAACCAAGTTAATATCATGACCGCTCCATTCTATGGGACATAGTAGTGCCACATGAGTACACAAGCACCAATCGATACGGCGACGACCGCCACCAACACCGCCCCAGCAGCCATATCTTTGACATCTTTGGCGGCCATCGACCACGTGGGTGACCACGCATCCACCGCACGCTCAATAGCCGAATTCAATAGTTCAGCCAATAACACCATCCCAAAACCCATCACCAATATGGCCCACCCCATTCCATCCAATCCCACCCAACTCCCCAACGCAATCCACCACCCTATCACCGCCACATGAATCACCACATGAACATCCCGACCCCATGCAATGGCCAAGCCATTCCATGCCGCCCCCAATCGTTGAATACGAGTTGCCAGCCACGTCATCATAAAATGGCCTGAATCAAGGCATCTTGTGCCAAATACATTTGTTGCCGCCCCGCATCGGTGTCATCTGAATACCCTAAGGTATGAAGCAACCCATGTCCCAAAACAAATTTCAATTCGTAAACCACCGTGTTACCCCATCGTTTGGCATTGGCCCGAATCACCGGCATACACACATATAAATCAGCTCCCCATCCGAATGAATCGGTTAAATCAAAGGTAATAATATCAGTGGGATAATGATGCGATAAGACCTTCGCATTCAATTCAGTCATCGCGGGTTTGGATAAAAAACTCACTTCCAACGTCCCAGACTTCCCATTCAATACGTGGGTCATGGCCTGATCCAGCCAATGCCGAACATCCAACTCAACCTTGGGATTGCCGTTGAGAATAATGTGGTTCATGGGTGTTTCCGTTTTTCGGCGGCATCCCGAATCGAATCCATTTCATCTTTGTAATCCACCCGGTAATGATAAACCCCTTTAAACACCCTCAAAAAAGCCTCTTTAATCCGGTCCATTTCCAGCAAAGATAGGGGGCACTCGGCCAGTTGATGGTCCTCAATCTTCTCCTGAAAAATACGATCCACCATGGCTTCAATTTTATGGGGGGTTGGCTTTTCAATCGATTTCACCGCCGCTTCCACACTATCTGCCAACATGACAATCCCCACCTCTTTAAATTGTGGTTTGGGCCCCGCGTAGCGAAATTCTTCTTTATTCACATCGGCTGCGTCTTCTTCCGTTACCATGGCTTGATTGTAAAAAAAGGATACCAATGACGTTCCGTGATGTTGCAACATAAAATCTTTGATAATGGTTGGCAATCGATATTTACTGGCCAATTCAACCCCATCTTTTGGATGAGATGCCACAATTAACTTGCTGAGGCGGGGAGATAATGTTGAATGGGGATTATCCCCAATGACCTGATTTTCACTAAAAAACAACGGGCGTTTCATTTTGCCAATATCATGATAATACGCCCCAACACGGCATAATATGGGGTCAGCATGAATGGATTCTGCTGCCGCTTCAGCCAAATTGGCCACCATTAATGAATGTTGATAGGTTCCGGGGGCCGTCATTAATAGTCGGTTTAACAAGGGATGGTTTAAGTTCGCAAATTCCAACAACGTTTGTTGGGTGGTAATGCCAAACCATACTTCCATATACGGTAAGGCCGCCAATGTCAGCATGGATGAACCAACCCCCGTAATAAATGCCACCACCATATTGGATAAGTACCAAAATGGATCAGCATGGGCCGTTAATAAGCCGATGATGATGACCACCCCCGCATTCATTACACCCACGATATAACCCGACACCATTAATTGCGATCGCCCATATCGTTTATAAATAGAAAAAGTAGATACCGCCGCCGACACAAATAAATATAAAAAGACCACATAATTAAATTCATAGGCTATCGATACCAATAAACTCAATAACACACACAACATTAACGATAAGTTGGGTGTCACCAATAAACCCATCATCATGGCCGCAACCGGAATGGGGACCGCAAAATATCCCTCAATACCTTGTCCACCCCAATGAATCGCTTCCGTTAAACGAGAAAAACCCAACACAATTAAACTCACTACCCCCATCAACACATAATATTTGGTTTGAAAATAAATACGGCGAACAAAATAAAACACAAATCGATCGACTAAAATCATAAAAGTGGTAACCACCAAAAAGGTGCCCACTAATTTAGCCCAATGGACCCGACTCCCCATCATGCCCAAGGCATGTAAGGCCGCAATATCATCCACGCTCACTAAATCACCCTTCATGACCACCAGTTCACCCCGTCTCACTTGGGTGGTTAACGGTCGAACCCCCTCCATTTCTCGTCGACGGGCCTCCTTTGTTAATTCTTCGTTGTAGGCCAAATTGGGCTGCAATACTTGTAACATTACCTGATTAGAAACCCCATGCCATTCTGGCGGTAACTCACGAGGGGATGATTGGGCAATTTGATCGCGCAAGGGCTGTATATCCGATTGGGCAATGCGATGGTTAATCATATCGGTTAAGCGCCGGATGGTAACCGATTCCAACCGATCCAAGATGGTAATATCGGTCATAATGGTAGCCGGCATCCCATTCGGCGGTGGTTGATTACGCCGAATGGCCCGTTGGGCAGCATGTCTCATATCTCGTATTTTGGCGGTGGCGTCTTCTACCATATGGGTATTAATGACAGGATCCACTGTATAAATACTACTAATCATTGCCGCACGTCGCGTCATTAATAACCGATATTCATTTAAATCACGCTGAGACTGATACGATGCATCCCTTGGGCTAAATACCGTAATATTAGACACATCCCCCACCATCAAATCAACTCGTTTTGACCATGATGAGGACATCACCACCGCCGTAAATACCATGGCCCCGAATCCCACGAGACCCACCACACGAAACCGTTTTACCCATTTCCATCGATTCACTTGAGTCACAGAATAATCCATTCCGCAAAATCAAACTGTCTAAACCATGTTTGTTGCCGTTTAGCAAATTGCCTCGTTTTAGTTACCAACATTGCCTCCAATTCAGAAAGAGGGCGTATTTTAGCATCTAACCAGTGGGCTGTCTCTTTGTAGCCAATCGCCTGAAACGATGCCCCGGCTGGATTCACCCCATTTAATACCAACTGTTGCACTTCATCAACCAGCCCCCTGTCCAACATTGCCTTGACCCGGGTATGAATCCGCTGATGGATCACCTCCCGATGCTGGTCCATCACCATCACATGAATATCTGAACGGGGGGATTCGGCTTTGGACGCGGTTATTTTACCTTGCATCGCCACATCCAAGGCTCGAATCAATCGTCGGGGATTCTCGGTGCTAACCTGACTCGCACGCATGGGATCCAATTCACGCAAATCATGCCATAATGCCAACGCCCCTTCAGCATGGTAGCGTGCTTCAAGGTGGTCTCGATGCAAAGACGGGGGATTCAAATCATACTGAAACAACACCGCACTAGCATACAAACCCGTTCCACCACATATCACCCACGGGTGATCTGTGATTTGCAACAAATTCCGACACTGAATGAGATAATCATGCAACGTAAAAGAATCCGTTGGGTCACAAACATCAATTAAATGATGCTTGGGGGACTGCCTTAATTCCATCGGTAACTTTGCAGTACCAATATCCATCCCGCGGTACACTTGAAATGCATCGGCTGAAATAATCTCTGCCCCCCATCGATTGGCCAATTGAATGGCCAATTCCGTTTTACCAATTGCCGTGGGACCCACCAACATGGTGATCGGCTGCTTCGGGGCATCTGGAATCCAAGACCAGCCATTCATTCCATTGCCTCCAAAAAATGGGATATTAACCGTTCGGCCTCGTCAGTGCCCCACCAAGAGGTGTGGCCATGGTTGGGAATCATCCCCAATTGCGTTAAATCATCGGATATCCAGTTTCGAACCATAGCCGGTGGAATCACCGCATCCCCTGTGGCATGGTACCAATACGTTGGGGGCACAGGAGATGGCCGATCAGCCGGGGCATCCAACCACACCAAAGCACCCTCTAGTTGCGACAAGGACCACGACGGCATGGGCGATACACCATCCCAGAATTGGGACATAAATCGTTGGGGGTCACGACGAAATAAGCGCAATGTAGAAGGATGCCCCACCGACCATGCACCACTCAGAACCAAACTAGGACAATCGGATCGAACCCAACAGGCCCCCATTGAAAAGGCAATTTGACACCGTGGCGATGGTAACGCATCAAGGGTATTCGGCATCGTCATTGGGGATATTGGAATAATCACGGTGGTGGCCCATGATTTAAATAATGGCCATATTTGATTCACCTGCATCCCCCACCCCAAAATGAGCTGAACCCCTGCGCCCTTGCCTGGCCAAGATTGAACCACATTAGACGACATGATGATGATCTTGAATCAGGGCCATGAGCGATAAAATCTCATGGGGGTGGTGAGACGCACTGAGGGATATTCGCAATTGAGGACGACCTTTCGGTACCGTGGGATATTGAATCATTGGTACCCACATTCCCGATTGCCATAAAGAATCGGCCAAAAAACGGGCTTGCTCCACGCTGGCCATGGGGATTGGAATAATGGGGGACCCCAACTTTCCCCCTGCCAATTGTGACAGGTGGCACAATTGTTGCCGACGGGTTTCCATCATCGGCATTTGGTGCAAAATGGCCTCATTGCGTGCCACCAAAATAGGGGATGGTGCGGTCGAAAATACCATGGCCCGATTACAAGTGGTCATCCACTCCATCCACTCTCGTGAGGTAGCCACCACCCCCCCTGCTGATCCCCATGCCTTACCAAACGCCCCCAACCAAATATCCACCCCCCATTGCCCCCCCCCCCCCGC
>Ga0172373_10004838_pt1 | contig 18757 bp, 14 predicted proteins | sample Lak10m_2_FD_114546 | JGI IMG/M metagenome (GOLD analysis project Ga0172373, IMG submission 114546) | Freshwater microbial communities from Kabuno Bay, South-Kivu, Congo - kab_092012_10m | ecosystem: Environmental > Aquatic > Freshwater > Lake | place: Democratic Republic of the Congo...
CCTGTTCGATCTGCTCGGGGCTGGCGTTATGTTCCTGTAGATCAGCACAAAAGCTTTGGAGTACCTGATGGTCCTTGCCTTTAGCGACGTACAGTGTCTGGTGTTTTTCCACATCGACAAAGAGGCTCACGTAGTCGTGCCCCTTGCGGGCAGCCGTCTCGTCAACCCCGATCTGGGTCACTGCCGAGTAGTCTGCTTCAGCACGGGCCAAGGTGGTATACTTCTTCATCAGGGCCCATAGCCTGTGGTCTGTCAGACCGCACAGATTCGCCACCTGACGGACCGGCATCAGCCGAACCAGCTCCATGAGCATGGCCTCGAATAACAGCGTGAAGCCGTTGGCAAGGCCTTCCCAGGGAGTGCTCACCAATCGGCACTTGCCGTTGCCGAGGTCTACCCGAGGCACCTTTGCATGCAGATAGCACTGGTATTGAAAGAAATTCATATGTCTCCAGGTCTTCAGCCTGGTGTCGTATGCCTAGAATTTGCCGCTGATTCCCAATACTTTAGTCTCTAAAAGAACTCGATACCCGCTGCGAAACCTTAATATGTGCTCAAAATTCACTCGGGTTGGTCAAAATCCTCTACTCCATAAACCAGGAATGATCTATCAGCAGTGCCATAGTGAACAAATGCTTGGTCGTAAACATCGGTCTTGCATTTTTGATGGCCTAGAGCTACATTACACTCTCTAAATTCATCGGAACCGGTATTTTCATCTTGTGTTTGGAAGAAAAAATATAGATTAATACACTAGGATGAAATCGGCTTGATTCCGAGGAATTGATGATTTTATTTTTTCCCAGATCGTCCAAATCTAAGCCATCTCGGGACCCGCCGAACGCTCGACGACCTATCTCTGCAGAGTCAGAGTCGGGGCTGATGGTTGGCAGATGCTACCCCACCTGCTCGAGTGTCATTCCTGCGATGTGATCGACTGGGCGCTGTCGAGCATTGATAAGGCGGGGGGGGGCGGGCGTGAAGACGCTCATCACCAAGCCTGGCAAGTTGAGAAGCGAGCCTACCCCATTAATCCTACCTAGGGATTCAGCACTTGTTAGTGAACAACGGGCCTCGGTGGTCCCTGTAGATCGCAAAAACCCAACTTAGCGAGGGTCCGCTCATGCATGCTGCAGCAATACATCAAGCCGCTCATTGTCAATCCCCTGTTGTAATCGGGGCCATTGGCGGTTCTTGAACCAGAATCCTTTCGCAAATTCTATCTGAAAGTGGGATCCGGATGGGCCAATGGGTTGATCCTGAAACCTGGGATTCTCTGCCGATCAGAGCGTATCTGGCGACTGAGTTTCATAAGCTTGCCATTGACTGTCTGTCAAATCGGGTTGATCTTTCAACAGAGACAACAGGGAAATTCTTATCGGCTCTTGAAAGTCACAGGGGATCCATGGAATCAGCGTTGAGATGGGGCTGGAAAAATCCCCGCAACATGTGGCTTCTTCCATTTTACTACCACTTCTTTCCACAGATGTATTTTGTTCTATTGGTTCGCGATGGCCGCGATGTGGCTTTGAGTTCAAATACGTTCTTGTTACGCACTGCGGGTAATTTCCTGTTGGACAGTCATGCCTATGCAGACAATGACATCGCGCAGTTAGCGCTTTGGGAGAAAGGTGTGCGCTTCGCTATGGAAACCGGCCAATCTTTGCTCGACGATCGCTTTGTTGTCATTCGCTAGGAAGACCTGTGCACACAGCCGGCATGCACCCTGCAGTACTTGTTTGACAGTCTGCATATTGACTATACTCAGGAATTTCTGATGCACTCAGCGAAGTCGATCAAGCCATCTGTGGGTATTGGCAGGGGGGCGGACATGCACAAGGAACGGATTCCTCCCAGCGCCCGAAGCCTTCTGTGTACGCTGCGTTATACTGTATAGTTATGAAACTTGTCATGACTTTTCTAGTTCGGGATGAGATAGATGTCATCCAAACCATGCTTGATTTTCATTTTCGATGTGGTGTTGGCCATATGATCGTAACTGACAATGGCTCTGTGGACGGAACGCTTGATGTTTTACATGAGTACGCAAGTTCTGATAGTGTGCTACTCCTGCACGAACCGCCTTCAGATTTTTCCCAACATCGCTGGGTATCGCGGATGGCGCATTTGGCTCAGGATGTCATGAAAGCGGATTGGATAATTCATGCTGATGCCGATGAACTCTTTGTGCCATCAAGTTCTAGTTCCCTTAAGCAGGCTCTTTCGGCTGTGGATGAAGATTTAGAGGTACTGAAGATTAAAAGACATGATTTTGTCGCCTGTGAACGCAGTTTTCGTGAAGCACCACAGATGGAGATGATTGTCAGGAAGTCAAAGTCTCTTAATCTCGCCGGGAATCCTCTTCCGCCGAAGGTCATGCATAGATCGATCCCTTTTTGTCAGATTACTCAAGGAAACCATGGGGTGCGCAGTTCCAGAGATCTGAAAACCAGATCTTGTGGCAGCATTTCCATCTTTCATTACCCCATTCGGAGTTACGATCAGTTTCGATCCAAAGTAGCGAATGGCGGCAGTGGCTATGCTGTTAACAATAAACTCGATATCGGATCGGGTTTTCACAAGCGTTACTGGTATAAACTTTTGATGGAAGGGAAACTGGAGCATTTGTTTTACAATGAATATTTTTTTTCGCAAAGCAAGTTACATGCGGGCTTGTCCGACGGCAGTCTCATCGAGGATTGTACTGTTCCACAAATCATTATAGACGTTTAAGACTCTAGGTGAGTAATCGATTCCCTTTCGTCAGCACCTCTTTTTTTAATGTAAATCAGCAATCAATGAAGAATAGTAACGCAAGCCGTATCAAGGTCCAGTACATCGTCAAGAACTATCCACAGTTAACTCAGACATATATAAAAAACGAGCTCCTGGCTGTTAAAGAAAGAGCTGAGGTTTCAATCATCGCCACAAGCACCCCAAACTTTCCGGATCCGGAATCCTTGCCGTTCCTATTTCTTCCTGATCTTGATGAAATAAAGAAAGAGGTGCGCTTGTTTTCCCCGGATGTAATCCACACCCACTACCTAAATCATGTTCCGATAGTCCATGAGGTGGCATCATCCCTAGGCATACCATATACCGTAAGAGTCCATTCGTTTGATTGTTTGCCGGCAGGGTTGCAACGTCGACTGCCAGCCCATCTGGAGGCGGTTGTTCCTCTGCTCAATCAGGATATCTGTTTAGGTGTCGTCGCCATGCCTTTTGCTCTGTCGATTCTCGCAGATGTCGGATTAAACCTTGAAAAGCTCCACATCAAGCCTCCCGTGGTTGATGTCCAGATGTTTCTCGACAAATCACCCAATCATCGGGGGGTGATGAATACGGGCGCGTGTATCCCAAAGAAACAAATGCAGGATTTTCTTGAGCTGGCTTGTCGGCTGCCTGGCGAGACATTTAATCTATATCCTGTTGGCCATGACATTCAACATTTCGAGAAACTGAACGGGGAGCGTGGCGGTATCCTCAACATTGGAAAACCCGTGTCTCATTCACAAATGCCGAAAGAGTATAAGAAAAACAACTGGATGGTCTACACTGCTTCATTTTCTGAAAAAACTGTTGGTTGGCCCATGGCAATTGTCGAAGCATGGGCGTCGGGTGTCGTTGTAAATGTTGCGCGAATCAGGCCAGACCTTGAGGACTTCATTGGCGATGCTGGCTATTGCTATGATTCAATAGACGAGTTGACGGATCGATTGGTAACCGAGCCTCCAACGGACATCCGTGAACGAGGCTTCGAAAGAGCTCAAAGCTTTGATATTCGAAAACACCTGGATGAACTATTCGCGATGTGGTCCTATACTCGATGAAAGTACATGTAGATCTCGGGCATCAGCGTTTCCGAGGTAAGCGCCAGAACAACTAAGCTCTGGTAGCATATTGCCCGAGCCCCATGGCTTGATGATTCTTGCCCCGATGTAGATTTGATCTGCTCTCCAGCGGCTTGTAGTACTGCGGTGGTCTTTCGGGCGCTTACTGCGCTCCCGGCGGTTTTTGGACCATGGTCGGCGGATTTCGACGGATTCGAGGATTGGCTCTTCCCACACATATCGACCTTACTGCACGAGGACATGAAAAAAACGGCCCGCTCGTCTTCTTCCTAAAGTCGTATTCAATTCTCGAATCCTGGTTCAAACCATCCGAGAAGGCAGGATGGCTATCAGATCAGACTTGATACGATGTGCCCGCCCATCCCATACCGGGCAGGCGTAGGGATGGGTACCCTAAAGGCGGTGTCCTGTGCCAGCCCGTTGTAGCCTTGACAGGCGACGAAGAGGAGCAACAGCCATCGATGTGCCATGTAGAGTCTCTTGAGTTGTTTACATTGCCTGCATGAAAAGACTGCTGACCCTTTTGCCCTTGCTGCTCGTGCGATGGGCCGTCGCCCAGCCGGTCGACCTCCAATGGTTCGATCCCGCCGATGCCGTTCCGGCCGTCATCGACGGACGGGGATGGAAGGAAGGTTTCGCATCCCCCTTCGACCGATTACCGGCGCGGGGCGAAGCCATGGTTCGAAACGTGCTATGGGGCCTCTCGCGGCATGCCGCCGGACAATATATCCAATTTACGACCAACAGCCGCAGCATCGTGGTGCGCTACGGGGTCAAGGGGGCGCAGTCGATGAACCAGATGCCCGCCACGGGCGTGAGCGGTGTCGACCTGTACGCGACAGATGGCCTCGGCCACTGGTCCTGGTCAAGGGCCGCTTTCAAGTTCGGCGACACGATAGAATACAGGTTCGAGAACATCCCGGCGTCTGCTGCTTTGGGACATTTCCGACTGTACCTGCCCTTGTACACTTCCGTGCAGTGGATGCGCATCGGCGTGCCGAAAGAGAAGGCGTTCGGGGCACTGCCCGCGGGTGATGAGAAGCCGATCGTCGCCTATGGCACATCGATCCTGCACGGTGCCTATGCGAGCCGGCCCGGACTGGCCTGGACGAACATCCTCGGGCGGAAACTCGATGCCCGCGTCGTCAACCTCGGCTTCTCCGGCAACGGCCAGCTGGAGACGGCGATGATCGACCTGATCAACGAGGTGGATGCACGCCTCTACATCCTCGACTGCATGCCCAACCTCTGGGACAGGTCGAAGTTCCCTCCCGAAGAGATCGAAAGCCGCATGCGCGCGGCCGTCCGTGCCCTGCAGGCGAAGCATCCCCACACGCACATCGTCTTCGCGGAACACTGCAGCGGGATCGAAGGGGTGAACATGGATACGGTGATGACGCAGCGGTACGTCGCCGTCAGCCGGTTGGCCGCCGACGTGTTCCGGAAGATGAAGAAGGAGGGTGTGCGGAACATCCATCACCTCAGCGCGAAGCAGATCGGCTTCGATCGGGAAAGCACGCTGGACGGCACCCATCCCAACGATATCGGCATGATGCAGTATGCCGAAGCGTATCAACGGGTAATTGCACCGCTGCTGCGGAGAGATCGCCCAGGTGCCGATCGGTGACCGGAAAGCACCTGCAGCCTTCCGGCATCACTTCGGGTATCAAGGCAAGAGGAAGGATTCCATCTGATCGGGGCCGATGAGATGGAAGGGGCTGTCCGGGTAGGCATTCAGGAAGGCATGCGGGGTTTTCGTCCGGCCCTTGCTGTTCCATTTGAACTCATAAGCGTTCAGGGTACCGCCCTCTTCTTCGAGGTAGTCGATCTCCGCCTGAAGCTTGGTCCGCCAGAACCAGGTGTTTGGCCAACGCCGTTGATATTCGAGAAATTTCCTTCGTTCGGAGATCATGAAGTTCTCCCACAACGCCCCGACATCCATTCGGCTCTCCACAGGAGTGAAATTCGCGATCACGGCATTGCGTATCCCGTTGTCGTAGAAGTAGATCTTCCGGCTTTTCTTCAGTTCCGATCGAAGGTTTCGACTGAAGGAACCCAACCTGAAAACGATATAGACCTGCTCCAGCAAGCCGACATATTTCTCGACCGTCTTGGCGTCGAGACCGGTCAACGACGACAACTCGCTGTATGACACCTGCGAACCGATCTGATACGCCAGTGCCTGCAGCAGCCGGACCAGTGCCTCCGGCTTGCCGATCTGATCGAGCATGAGGAGGTCTTTGTACAGGTAGCTGTCCGACAACTTCTTGAGGATCTCCGTTTCCGATTCGGGATGTGCCACCACCTCGGGATAATATCCGAAGACCAGCCGATGCCTGAGCAATCTCTTTTCTTCCAGTAGTCCATGATGTTCCACCATCTCGCCAAAGGAGATCGGATACATGCGGTACTCCCATTTCCGCCCCGTCAGGGGCTCGTTGAGACGATTGGCAAGTTCAAAGGCCGAACTGCCTGTCGCCACCAGCCGGATCTCTGGCAGCTGGTCGGTGATCCGTTTCAGGCATAGGCCGATGTCCTGTATCCGTTGGGCCTCGTCCAGGATGACGGTCGTATGTTTCCCGAAATAACGCTTCAGCCGGGTGGATGCACTGTGATGAAAAAGCTCCTGCACATCCCTGTCATCCCCGTTCAACCATAGGACGTCCGGAAGGTTCGAGAATACCCGTTTCAACAGGGTGGTTTTCCCAACCTGCCTGGCCCCCATGAGGATGATGGCCTTGCCGGTGCCCAGCCGGCCTTTGATGATGCTCTCCAGTGATCGGGCGATCATATGCTGTGAGGGGGTGAAAACAGGACTTTACAGGAATTGATTCCGGAAAAATACGTACTTTTCGGGAAACGATTCCGGAAAAGTCATTTTCACCCTCACCCGCCCGCTTTCCGGAGCAACTTCTCGAGTTCGACCGCCTTGCCGCCCCTGCGCTTGCTCTCGTCGGCCGCCTCCATGAAGGCGAAGATCTCGAGGGTCTCGGCGGCGGTGACAGGTGGCTGGCCGGTCTGGAAGAAGGTGATGATGCGGCGCAGGAGCGGGTCGTAGCCGATGTGTGGACCGACGGTGAGGATGGCCTTTTCTCCGAAGACGGTGCCGCCGTAGTCCTGCTTCCCCTGGAGGAGTCCGCGGAAGGTGCCGATGCGGCCGTCGGACCAGGTGCCTGTCACGACCTCAGCCGCCTCCGTATGCACACGGCTCACGGAGCGGCAGCCCGTGCCCATCAGCGTGAAGAGCGTCTCCACCCCGTGTATGCCATACCAGAAGAGGTCGGGGTGCGTCTTCTCGATCTTCATGGGGCTCCAGGCGTCGACCCCCAGGATCTTGCCCGCCTTGCCGGCCACCGCCTCCTGCACGTTGGGCGTATAGCGCAGCGAAGAGGAGGAAAAGACAGGCACGCCTCGCTTCTCCGCTGCCGCATAGATCGCGACGGCATCCTTGAGCGAGGCCGCCACGGGCTTGTCGATGAACACGGGCTTGCCGGCCTCGAAGACCTGCAGCGCCTGCTCAAGATGCCTTCGGCCGTCGTTGGTCTCGAGGAGCACCACATCGACGCGTTGCAACAGTTCGGCGACGGAGCCGACGATCTCGACGCCCAGTTTCCGTACCTGCTCGGTGTAGCCGGGGATGCGCTCGACGCTCGAGACGATGTCGAGACTCCCCTGCGGATAGGCGGCCACCACGCGGTATCCGGCGTATTCGTTCCCGGCCTTGGGGCCGTTCAGCGCCTGAGTGAAGGCCGTTGCGTGGGAGGTGTCGAGGCCGATGATACCGACCCGGCGACCGGTTTCGACAGATAACGGTCCCGAATAGCCGAAAGACATCGGGGCGGCGGCCATTCGTCCGCCCATCCCAAGACCTGCGCCGACCACCGCGGCCGAGCGGATGAAGGTCCTGCGGTCGTATGGCTTCGACATGTCTCCTGGTATTTTCGGGTGAGGGTATGCGTGAGGTGGCCGGGTCTCCGGCTACCGGGTCCAGCTGCGGACGCGGTGCCCATGCACGGCGTAGAACACGAGGTACAGGTAGCAGGGCAGCAGCACCCAGTAGGCGGACTTGAGGTTGTACAGGTCGGCGTAATGGCCGTAGACAAGGGGCATGACGGCATTGCCGCAGAGACCCATGATCATCACGGAGGCGCCGAGTTTGGTGAAGCGGCCGAGGCCGTCGAGTGCGAGTGGCCAGATGCCCGCCCAGATGAGCGAGTTGGCGAGGCCTAGCAGCACGACGAACCAGATCGACACGTCGGCCGTATGTCCGAGGAGGCGGACGGTGCCCTGTGTGCCCACGATCAGCAGCGTCAGCATGGTGCCGAGCAGGGTGCAGAAGCGCAGGGCGTTGGTCTGACTGATGAACCGCGGGATCAGCAGGATGCCGGTGACATAGCCGATGATGGTGGCCGTGAGGGTATAGGAGGGGAAGACCTTGGCTTCGAGCAGGTCGATGCCCATGGAGCCGGCGTAGCCGATGACGGTGTCGATGGAGATGACCTGGCTGCCGACATGGAGGAAGATGGCGATGGCGCCTAGGATGAGGTGCGGGAACTGGAAGATGTTCGTCTTGCCGCTGTTGGCGGCGGCGACGTCGCCCGTCTCCTGCTCGGTGTCGATCTCGGGCAGGGGCGAGAAGCGGATGAAAAGGCCCAGGGCGAAGAGGGCGGCGCTGACGCAGAGGTAGGGCGTGATGACGCGGCGGATGAACACGTCGAGGGCGGCGGCGCGGACCTCGCCCGTCATGGCTGGCAGTTGTTTGAAGAGGTCGGTATCGGTCGCGCGTAGGATCACGGCGGCGAATGCCAGCGGAGCCAGGATGCCGGCACCCTTATTGCAGATGCCCATGATGCTGATGCGCTGTGCGGCGCGGTCTTTCGGTCCCAGCACCGTGATGTACGGGTTGGCGGCGGTCTGCAGGATGGCGAGGCCCGTACCCAGCGTGAAGAGTCCCATGAGGAAGACCCCATAGGTGCGCGTCATCGCGGCGGGCACGAAGACGAGGGCGCCAAGCGACATGATCCAGAAGCCCGTCATGATGCCCTTGCGGAAGCCGATGCGTTTGAGCAGGTAGGAGGAGGGCACCGACATCACGAAGTACGAGATGTAGAAGGCGAAGGCGACGAGGTAGGCGTCGAAGTTGTTGAGTTCGCAGGCGATCTTGAAGTAGGGGATCAGGATCGCGTTCGCCCAGGAGACGAAGCCGAAGATGAAGAACATGATGCCGATGATGCCGATCGACACGCCCGTCTGCCAGGGGGTGAGGTTGGCCACGCTGATCGTCTGCTGCCGGGTCTTTCCCATGGGGTCAGGTTGTGTTTTCGGATGCCCGCGCCTCATCTGCGGACGCGCCGCATGACCTTCCGGACGGCTTCGAAGACCCTGTCCTCGACGCTCTCGTCGAAGGGCCCCGGCATGCCGTAGTAGATCATGCTGTCCTCGGCCTCGTAGCCGCCCTCGAGGAGCACGCGTTTCGAGGGGATGTAGCACATCACTTCGCCCGAGTAGCCGGCCACGAAGAGGCCTGCGTCGGGGAATTCGCGCTTTGCGCGGAGGGCGTAGTCGACGACGACCTCGCCGGCCAGCGCCAGGATGGTGAATTCGCGGCCGAGTCGGATGGCCTGAACGGGATAGGGGTAGGTGCCGACGTCCCATCCCTTGTTGTAGGCTTCCATGTAGAGGCGTGCGCGGCGCTGCAGGTATTTGTTGTCGCCGGTGAGGTCGGCCAGGTAGCGTTCCGTCGGATAGGGACGAATGGCCAGTGCCGTCACTTCGCGTTCGGTGCGCAGCTCCCCTCCCACCGGCTTCATGGGACGCTGCACGGCGCGCATCACCGCATCGGCGAGTGCACGGCCATGTTGGCGGGCCAGGTCGAGGGTGCCGCGGGGGTAGGGGTTCTGGTCGCCGCCGCAGCCCGTCATGAAGAGGGCCGTGCTGCCGGGGACGTCCTCTTCGAGGTATGCCTGGGCGTAGCCGGCATAGTCGCCGCCGATCTGGTAGTTGTCGGCCCCGAGGGTCGTGTTGTGGCAGGCGTAGCCGAAGAGCAGGGCGAGGGTGCTGCCGTCGAGGGCCTCCATGCGGAGGACGGGCACCTGCCGGTCGGACGGACCTGCGGGGTTCTGGCTGTTGACGAAACCCTTGGGGGTGGGCAGCCGGCGGTTGTAGGCGAAGCCGGCGCTGTCGGTCCCCATGTACAGCCGCACCGGCTGCAGGGCGGCGAAGGCGGCGTCGACGGCCTCGACGATGCGGTCGGCCAGCTGCAGTCCGTAGTTCACCACGAGCTGCTGGTCCGCGCCGCCGTATTCGGCGATGATGCTGAGCGAGGGCCATACCATCGGGCCCGCATGCGTATGCGAAGCGTTGAGCAGGAGCTGCGAGCGGTCGACGCCGTGCTTCGCCAGCAGCTGGGCGGCGACCGCCTCGGAGAGGTGGTGGGGGATGCCCAGCAGGTCGGTGGTGACGATGACGACCTGATGCGCCGCATCCTCGCGGATCACGAGGGCCTTGGCATGGATGGGATGGGCGATGCCGGCGGAGGGCTTCTCCCGCCCGGCATAGCCCGACATGAACATGGGCGTTGCCGGGGTGATGGAGACGCGGGCCACCGCGCCGAGGCATTCTCCGGCCTCGGTGCCGGGACCTGCAAGGACCAGGCAGAGGGCGGCCAGACCGTGGAGGAGATGTCTCATGGCAGTGTTCAGGGTGATCAGGGCGGCCCGGGGCCGCCGGTCCGATGTCTGAAAATACGGAATGCACCGCAAAACATCATCCATGCCTCCAGCCCATGGACCGTGTCGGGCACCCCACCCGCTGCGGTCGGTCGCGATGGCCGGCGAGACCTCCGGACACATGCAATCCTTTCGAATGTTTGGTAAATTGTGGAAAAACAATCGGATCATTTCAACAGATGTAAGCAGCATCTGCGTAACCTTGGATGCCTTTGCTCCGATGGGTAGCCGCTACCCTGATCCGCTTACCCCAAAACCACGAATCTTGGCCATCCTGAAAGACTACGTCTATTTCAGTCCTTCCAGCGCCTCGGCGACGGGTCTCCCGCGGAGTGCGCGTTCGCGCGGGTTTGCGTTGTACGACTACCGCAAGGACGGTACGAAGGTCCTCCTGGTGGATTGTTACGGGATGCCCCTCGTGTTCTGGCCGGAGCCGGGGCTGTTGGATGCCTTCCTGCGCAACGAGGCCGGTCTGGAGGACCTCGTCCGCCGTTCGCGGGCGACGACGCTGACGATGCGGGGCCTCGGCTTCATGCAGCGGCTGCGCATGGCCTACTGGGTCAGCAGGCTGGGAGCGGCCCTGCGCGACATTCGGACACCCGCCGTCGGTTGACATCTCTTGGATATGGTTTTCCTGACAAGCAACGCGCCCATGGGAGGGATCCCATGGGCTTTTTATTTGTAGTCGGGATGAGATGGCTTTGATCGTTACTGCCCCCATCGAACATTCAAGTTCGGAGGCGGATTTCCGGATGGCTACCGGATCACACACCCGGACACAAGAAAACCGAAAGACAACTCTTCCCGCCTGGAATGCCTGCCTATTCCATGCCAGCGAGTTTGAACGAGGATGTAGAGGACATGGGAAGGATGGGTCGGATAGCGGTTCGTTTGGCTAAACGGCCGACAAACGGGCAAGTGAGGATATGCGTTGTTCATGAAGTGACACGGCCCTCCCGGATGCATTGCCTGTGGATGCCTTCACAAGGCCAGGTACCGCATCATCGCCTCCACGAAATAATAGTCGGCATACGTCAGTGAGACATCGACCTCGCCCTTGAGGGGCAGGGCGCCGACGCTGTGTTTGAGGAGGAAGCCGCCGTTGGTGCCGGGTGTGGCGAGGTAGGTGTCGGTGGAGAGGGTGGTGAGGATGTTCTCGGCGGCGCGGAGGTAGCGGGTACCTTCCTTGCCCTTTACCTGTCCGGCCATCTCGAGGAAGGCGGAGGCCAGGATGGAGCCGGCGGAGGCGTCGCGGAGGGTGTTGGGGATGTTGGGCGCGTCGAAGTCCCAGTAGGGGATACCGTCCTTGGGCAGCCTGGGGTGGTCGAGGATGAAGGCGGCGAGTTTGCGGGCCTGGTCGAGGTACCTTGGGTCGCCGGAGAGGCGGTACATGCTGCTGAAGCCGTAGAGGGCCCATGCCTGTCCGCGCGACCAGGCGGAGCTGTCGGAAGCCCCCTGCCAGGTGGTCTTTCGCAGCAGCCGGCCGCCGCCGCCGAGGGAGTAGTCGAGGACATGGAAGGCGGCGTTGTCGGGGCGGAAATGCCTTTCGATGGTGGTATTGGCATGGGTGACGGCGATCTCGCGCAGCCGCGGGCTGCCGCCGTTGGCGCTGGCCCACATGAGGAGTTCGAGGTTCATCATGTTGTCGACGATGACGGCGCAGCGGAAGTTCTTGCTGGAGTCCCACGACTGTATCGACTGTATCTGCGGGCGGTAGCGGGTGGCGAGCGACATGGCGGCCGTGTCGATGGTCGTCTTGTAGGCGGGGTTGCCGGTGATGCGGTAGGCGTTGCCGAAGGGGCAGAACATCATGAAGCCGAGGTCGTGGTTGCCGGTATAGTGCTTCATGGGCTCCATCTGGCGCAGGCGGGCCTCGGCGATGCTGCGGAGTTCCTTATCCCTGCTGTGCTCGAACAGGTACCAGAGGGTGCCGGGGAAGAAGCCGCTGCACCACCAGGTGACATCGCTGGTCTTGAGGGTGGCCGTGGCGATGTCGAAGTTCTGCGGCATGCGGTCGGCCGGCACGTTGCGTTGCAGGAGCTTGTACTGTCCGACGGCGATGTCGAGGTTGCTGCGGAGTTTCGCCTTGAGGGCGTCGCCCGAGAGGGGCTGGGCCTGCAGTGAGAGGGCGGCGAGGAGGGTGGCGATGGCGGCGATCGTCCGGCTGTGCATGGCGGGGCTTTTTGGCGGGTGTGGTGTCACTGGGGTCTGAGGGTGATCTGGTAGGCGCCCTTGCGGGCGGGCCTCTTGTCGGTGAGGACGAGCCGGTAGAGGGCCTCGCCCCAGACGTTGGAGAGGCGGGTGTCGTCGATGCCGACCTTCTCGAAGGTGAAGGACAGCGTCCTTGGGTCGTACTCCATCAGCGCATGTGCGTCGCCGTTATGCAGTCGGATGACGCCGGGCGAGGTCTCGACGGGGGCTGCGGCGGAGAGGAACTGCAGTCGGTTGGCCTCCTTGGGGGCGTCGAGTTCGTAGCGGCCGCGGATGTCGAGCCGGCCGTCGGGTGCGAGGGTGTACTGGAGGCGCCAGGCCTTTACGGCGGCCTCGGGCGGGTAGGCCCCGGCGATGTCGAGGCTGAAGCGGCGGCCGGCCGAGTCGAAGGCGGCCTCGCGGGAGCGGAACTGTCGGCCGTCCTGCTGCGGGTATCCGTTGATGCGGGGCAGGTTGTGGTAGTCGCTCTGCATCGTCCAGATGGAATATCGCTGTGGGCCGAAGGTGAAGCGGGTGTAGGTGCCGACGCCGGCGTCGACGAGGATGGGCTTCCGCCGGAGGTAGTAGATGAAGGAGCCAACGTCGTTATGGTTGTGGCTCTCGGCGTTGTAGCCGCCCTTGGCGCCGAAGAAGGCGTCGCCGGCGCGCATGTAGCAGAATTCGGTCTGGGGGTACCAGGAGGAGGCGCTGGCGGGCAGGGCGGGACTGGCTGCAGCCAGATCCTGGTACGACTGCAGGGACTCCAGGGCACGGAAGGCATCGCGCTCTTCCTGGCCGCGCGAGGGGTTGCGGCCTTCGAGCCAGGCGGCGAAGCCCGTCATCTCGGTGCTGCCGACGGCCTTCCCGAAACGGTGGATGATGCCGGGGTTGCCGCCCCCTTTGGCCGAGGCGTCGGCGAAGTTCACCACCCAGCCGTCGCCGATGTAGGAGCGGGCGATGTATTCGCCCATGCGGCGGACCTTCGGTTCGCGGAAGATGTCGAGGGCGCCACCGGTGGCGTAGGACATCAGCTGCAGGTAGTCGTAGAGCTTGCCGGCGGCGTGGCCCCAGTAGGAGGGGCCCTCCTCGCAGGCGCCGTCGTCCTTGGTGTATGCGATGAACCGGTCGGTGGACTGGATCGTCTTGCGGACACCTTCGGCGCGGCGGGCGGCGTCCGGCTCCATGAGGAGGAAGCAGGCGAGTACGTTGAAGTTGCACCAGGGGTTCCAGTTGTTGACCATCTGGTCGGGGCGGCCGGGCAGGGCCATCCACCAGTAGTCGCTCCGGGCGAGGTATGGGTCGAGGATGCGCGCCTTCACCTCCTGCCGGATGCGTTTGGCGATGACGGGGTTGATGCGGTCGAAAGCACCGGCCAGGAAGTGGTGGATCCACGACATCATGGAGCCGAGGTCGCCGGAGGTGAGGTCGATGATCGTCTCGTCCGCCTCGGGCAGCGAGCGTTTGCTGCGCTGCACGGGGAGGTGGGCGGAGAGCACCCAGGTGCTCATCTCGCAGGTATGCCATACGCCGTCGACGAGCGCATCCAGGAAGCGGCCCTTCCCCTCGGCGAGCTCGGCCATGAAGAGCGCCATGACGGCGTTGTTGTTGCTGCCGAAGGGGTCCTGCATCACCACACGGTTGCCCGTGCGCTCGAAGGCGAGGTAGTCGGTGGCGCGGACCACCTTCCATTCATACTTCAAATATGCCTCGCCGGCCTTGATGAGCGCGGCCTTGCGGGTGCCGGTGAGCCGGTCCCAGGCGGCCCTGTCGCCATAGGCGGGGTAGCGCACCCAGCGTTCCGCCGGGAGGAGGAGGCTGGAGACGTCGCGCGTGCCCAGGGACGCCTCGAGCAGGGCCGTCTGTGCCCGGGCGCGGGGCGGGGCTGACAGGAGGAGGACCGCTGCCAGGAGGAAGGGGTGGAACGACTTCAGGTGCATGGTCTCGAAATGGAGATGAACATACGTCATTCCGGGCAATACCGGAAACCGCTGGCGGGGATGCCGGCCTTGCGGGCACCGGGCAGGCCCGTCGGCCGGGAGAGGGGCGGGGGCTATCGGAAGGTCCGCCGCCGCTCCTCCCCCATCTGGCGCAGCATGGCGGGGACGAGTTCGAAGGGATCGTAGGGCACGCCCTTGGTGGCCAGCGTCTCCACGGGGAGAAAGCCCTTGTAGCCAGCGGTGCGGAGGATCTGCATCACGCGGCCGTAGTCGGTCTTGCGCGGCGGACGGCCATGGAGGTGGACCTTGACCTGCCAGTTGATGGCCAGGGGTGCGGTGCGGGCGATGTCGTCATAGGGGTCCGGTGTCGTGAAGCTGCCCGTGTCGACGATCAACCCGACGGCGGGGTGGCCTATCGCCTGCAGCAGACGGAGGCACTGGTCGGCGGTGGAGAGCATGTCGGCGTGGTTCTGGATGCCGATCCTCACACCCTTTGTGGCGGCGTATTCGGCGCATTCGCGGAAGCAGGGCACCATCCAGTCGGCGACCTCCTGCCAGCGGTCCTCGTAGCCCTTGGGCACGGCGCCGGTGAAAAGTCGCAGGACGGGGGCGCCGAGTTTGGCGGCGACGTCGACCCAGCGTTTGGCCAGTTCCACGTCGGCCCGTCTGACGGCCGGGTCGGGCGAGGCGAAGTTGTTGCGGATGCCGGTGCCGCTGATGGCGAGGCCGAGGCTGGCGGCCTTCTCCCTGACGCTGCGGATCAGCTCGTCAGCGGGCACGGCGGGGTATCCGGGGAAGTAGTAGCCGGTGATGTCGACGGCTTCGAGGTCCTGCGCCGCGCACCAGTCGAGCAGGTTGGCGATGGTGTAGACGGGCAGGCTGTCGCGGGTGTTGCGGGCCATCAGGAGGTCGTTGAACGAATAGGCGTTCAGCGAGAAGCGGATGGGGGTGGCGTGGGTGCTGCGGCCCGTGGGCCGGCCCTGTGCCTGCGGCCGGCCGGCGGGCCATAGGAGCAGGAGGAGGGCCGTCAAGCGGCAGAGGGCCCTGGGGGACGGTCTTGGCATGAGCAGGGGGCTGCGGGGTTGTCGGGGGCGATGCCCTCAGAGCCGGATGCCGAGGGAGAATCCGGCGCGGACGCCGGCCCAGGGGCCCGTGAGGGAGACGCTGGCGCTGTTGGCGTCGACGTTGATGGTGTTCTGGATGAAGGGGATGCCGTTGACGATGTCGGCGATCTCGGTCCGGAGGCTGTTCTGGTCGGCCGAGCTGATGGGCGAGCTGGTGCGACCGGAGAGGGTGCCGGTGCCGGCGCCGAAGTGGGGACCTACAATCCACCAGTCGAAGGCGACGCGCCGGGCGATCATCCACTGCGAGCCCAGCATGAACCCACCCGTGTTGGAGGTGAGTTTGCCGGTGAGGGTGACGGTGCGGCTGACGCCGGCGTTGTCGTTGTAGTCCACCGAGATGTTGTCGATGGTATGGCTGGCGTGGCGGAAGAAGAGAGAGAGGTAGAAGCCGTGGCCATAGCCCTTCTTGCCGGCGTAGAAGCGGACTTCGGGGGTGATGGCGTAGTTCTGCATGCGGATGGACTCGACCTCCCGGCGGGTGTCGACACTGCCCGGCGTGCCGGCGTCGTCGATGGCCTGGATGATCATGTCCTTGAAGATGACGGAGCCGGAGGGCATGGTGCGGTAGGAGATGCCGATGGAGGTGCGGCGGGCGACCATGCGTTCGTATTGGAACTCATAGTTCCGGAACGCCAGCGAGGTGAGGTTGGTGCGGAAGATGTTGCGGCCGGGGGCCTTCTCATCCTCATCCCTGTCGGTGTCCTGTGCTTTGGCTACCGTGGTCAGCAGGAGGCAGGCGAGGATGGGCAGAAGGACCCGTGGCGGGGTGGGGTTGGTCATGTGGAGGGTTTGGGGGGTATACAGGGAATATTATGCCAAAAACGGCCCCCGTCCATCCCGGCCCCGCCGGGGCTCAGTTGAGGCGTCTCTCCAGTTCGGTGTAGAAACCGTCATCCTCACCCACGTAGCGGCTCAGGATCCGGCCTTCGGTGTCGAGTATGATCTTGGTGGGATAGCCCGCCACGCTGTATTTCACGATGATATCGTCGGACTTCACATTCAGCACGTGGTGCCATCCGTATTCGGGCTTGTCCCTGAGGAATTTCCGCCAACGGCCGCCGCCATCCGACTCCTGGGCGATGCCCACGATCTCCATCCGTCCGCGGTGCTTGTCGAGGATCTCTTTCATGCGGGGCATGCCGGCGATGCAGGGACCGCACCAGGTGCCCCAGAAGTCGAGGACGACGAACTTGCCCCGGAGGGCTGCCAACGAGAACAGGGAGCTGTCGGGCGTGTTGCGCGAGACGATGTCGGGCGCGGGTTTTCCGGGGCGGGTCTTTTCGATGCCGGCCACGCGGCCTGACACCTCGATATAGTAGGGGTTGGGGGCCAGTGCGGCATCGAGCCTGCGGAAGGCGGTGACCGCGTCGTCGGGCTGGACCTGCATGCGGATCATCATGTCGGAGAGCAGCCAGGCGGCGGCGGGCGAGCCGGGGTGTGCCTCCAGGAAGGCCTTCTTGAGCTGTGTGACGCGGGCGTCGAGCCCGGCGGCGCTGTCCTTGAGGCGGGCGATGGCGTTGCTGTCGGTCACTTCCTTGTTGCCGATGCGTACGCTGATGTTGACGGAACGGTTGACGAGGTCGTTGATGCTGCGGGTGAGGCTGGCGAGGTCGTGGTTGGCGGGGTCTCCGGCGGGATAGGCGTCGACCATGTCGGTGATCCGGCCCTGCAGGGTGACATCGGCCCCGGGGAAGAGGAAGAGCTGGAAGAGGGAGGATTTGACGGGGTAGTAGCCGCGGCCGACGCGCTTGACGACGCGTTCCACGTTGGGTGAGAGCGTCACATAGGTGAAGGCCTTGATGCTGCCTGCATGATGAAAGCGGCCATCCTGGACGGGGATGCTGTCGCGGCGGTATCCGCCGGGTGCGTCGGGGTCCTGGATCATGAGGTACATCATTCGGCTATCAAGGCCCTCGACGGTGCCGTGGATGCGGTAGGTCCCTTGCTGCGCGCGGCAAAGGATCGCGGAAAGCAGGAGGCAGCCGAGGCCGGCTGCTCGGAGGATGTTCGTCATGGTGTAGGGGCGCTTGGGGTCAGAGCAGGGAGCGGATCATGAGTTCGAGGGTGCGTTCGTTGTCGGCCGTCGTCCGGAAGTTGGCGAAGACGATGTTGCCTTCCTTGTCGATGAGGAAGTTGGTGGGTTGGCCGCGGACGCCGTACTTCTCCTGTGCCCAGTCGTTGGTGGCGCGGAGGGGTATGAAGCTGTAGCCCGTCCCCTTCATGAACGGCGGCACGTAGTCGTCCTGTATCGGCAGCACGTTGATGCCGACGTAGGCCAGTTCGGACTTGCGGAATTTCTTGACGACGTTCTCGAAATGCGGGAATTCGGCCCGGCAGGGGCCGCAGCCCGGGAACCAGAAGGTGAGGAGGACGGGTTTGCCCTTGTAGTCGGCCAGGCGGCCCTTGGCCGTGCGGGCATAGGTCTGCAGGTCGAAGGGGAAGGCGGGCTTGGTGGTCACGGCGCGGATGGCTTTCAGCTCTGCCTGGACCTGTCCGGCCGCTTTGCCGAGTTTGACGGCATATGCATCGATGGCCGTCTGCATCGCATCGGTGGGTGCCTTGGCCTGGAGGCGGAGGAGTTTGACGTATGCGCTGTCAGTATGTCCGGACAGGTCGGCCAGTCGGGCCTCCAGGATGGGCACCTTGGTGGCCGCCTCGGTGTTGCGGGTCTTCTTGATGCCGGTGATGGCCTGATAGGCTTCGCGATGGCTGCCCGCCTTCAGTAGCCTGTCGGCCTCGGAGAGACGGTGGGCGAGGTCGATGCGGTCGTCCCATCCGGGCTTGACGGACATCGCTTTGGCGAGGGCGGCCGCGTCGGTGTAGCGGTCGGCGTCGAGGTATGCCTGGTACGGCAGGCTCATGCCGCCGGCCGACCAGCTGTAGGTCTGCGGGTCGCAGCGCCGGCGGAGGTCTTCCCATACGCGGAC
>Ga0172373_10004839_pt1 | contig 18756 bp, 12 predicted proteins | sample Lak10m_2_FD_114546 | JGI IMG/M metagenome (GOLD analysis project Ga0172373, IMG submission 114546) | Freshwater microbial communities from Kabuno Bay, South-Kivu, Congo - kab_092012_10m | ecosystem: Environmental > Aquatic > Freshwater > Lake | place: Democratic Republic of the Congo...
CGTCGCGGCGATCGTGGTCCGGCACGGCTTCGGCGAGGTGCTGATGCGCGTGCCCTTCGCGGCGCAGCTCCTCGGCGTCGGCGCGGCGCGCGAGCGCGTCGAAGAGCAGGGCACGACGCCGGAGCGTTTCGCGCGGCTGCTGGGCGCGCTCGGACCGACCTTCATCAAGCTCGGTCAGGTGCTCTCGATGCGCGCGGATCTGCTCCCGCGCGAGTACGTCGTCGCGCTGACGACGCTGCAGGACCGCGCGCCCGCGATCACGATCGACGACGTGCGCCGCGCGATCGAGGACGGCCTCGGTCGCCCCGTCGACGAGATCTTCGCGTCGTTCGACGAGGCGCCGCTCGCGACGGCGTCGATCGGGCAGACACACCTCGCGACGACGAAGGAGGGGCAGCGCGTCGTCGTGAAGGTGCAGCGCCCCGGTATCGGCGAGACGATGCGCGGCGACCTCGATCTGCTCTATCTCGCGGCGCGCGGGCTCGAGGCGGGCATCGACGATTTCCGCCTGCTCGGCATCGCGTCGATCGTCGCCGAGTTCGAGAAGGCCCTGCTGCGTGAGCTGAACTTCTCCGCCGAGCTCGCGAATCTCGTGCGGATGGAGCAGCTGCTCACGGAGTCGCCGGGCGTCGTGGTGCCGACGCCGCACCCCGAGCTCTCGTGCCGCACCGTCCTCGTCATGGACTTCTTCGCGGGCGAGCCCGTACGGGCCCTCGTCCCGCACTCGGACCGCGCCCGCGCCGTGATCGAGCGCCTCCTCGACGTGATGGCCAAGGGCATCCTCGTCGATGGTTTCTTCCACGGCGATCCGCACGCCGGGAACATCCTCGTGGGCGAGGACGGCACGCTCTGCCTCCTCGATCTCGGCCTCGTCGGGACGCTCTCCCCCGAGCAGCGCGACGACATCGTCACGCTCGTGCTCGCGACGATCGTGGACGACGCGTCGACCGTCGCCCGCGTGCTGCTGAAGATGGGCACGCCCATGCAGCGCGTGAACATCGGCGAGCTGAAGAGCGAGATCACGCGCATCCGCAGCCAGTACGTGGCCGTGAAGCGCGTCGCGGACCTCGACTCGCAGCGCTTCGTCGAGGAGTTCGCGAACGCCGCGCACACGTACCGCGTGCGGTTGGCGACCGAGTATTCGGTGCTCGTGAAGTCGATCGCGACGATCGAGGGCCTCGTGCGCCAGCTGCACCCCGAGGTCGACGTCGTCGCCATCGTGAAGCCCTGGGCCGACAAGCTCTTCGCCGAACGCTACGCGCCGCAGTCGATGCTGCAGCAGGCGCTCGGCGGGGCGACGGGGATCGCGTCGCTCGCGCGCACGGTGCCGACGCATCTCGATCAGATCCTGCACGACCTCGAGACCGGCAACGTGCAGGTGCGGCCGCTCGTGCCGGTGCTCGACACGCTGCCGGACCGCATTCACCAGAGCACGTCGCGCCTCGGCGTCACGATCTTCGCGGCGTCGACGACGATCGCGGCGGTGCTCGCGCTGCCCGAGGGGCTCGACCGACCGATGGCGTGGGTCCGCCTCACGCTCGCGGTGGTGCTCAGCGGCTCGGCGCTCGCGGGCTGGACGACGGCGTGGTGGTGGCACTTCCTCGGGCAGGGGAAGCGGTTGCACCTCGCGCCCCTGCTGCAGTTCCTGCGGCGTCGCTGAACGTGTCCCCGCGCCATCGCGCCGTGCCGCTCCGATCACGCCGCTGGGGCGTTCGGGGACGTGTGCGAGCGCCGTCGCCGGGCCCGGAGCGGTGTGGCGAATGAACCGTCATTCAGTCGCCCGCCGCTGCACGAACGCCGCTCGCCGGGTGCTCGTGGTGCTGGTCGTGCTCGGCGCGTGGCTCGCCTTCGCTGCGGGCGTGGACGCGCAGGCCCACGCGATCGGGCCGGGGAACGAGGCGCGCGTGCTCGCGTTGTTCGTGCCCTACACGCTCGGCGGCGAAGTCGCTGCCGGGCATCGGCTCTGGGGCGTCTCGATCGAGCGGGCGCGGGTGAAGATCACGCTGCGCGCCGCCGACGGCAGCGAGGCCACGCTCGCCTTGCAGCACCCCGACGACACGCTGCGGAGCGACGCGCGGACGGAGAGCTTCGCGGTGGTCTACGGCGCGGAGCCGGGGAGCGCGGCGATGGCGGCCCGTCGCGCGCTCGTCACGGCCATCACCCGCCACGATGCGGGCGACTTCTGGAGCGAGACGGCGGGCACCACGACGGAAGCGACGATGCCCGTGCACGACGGGCTGCTGCAGATCGCCTTCCTCGCGCTGCTCTCGCTCTTCCTCGCCGGGCGGCTGCTCGCAGGGGAGTCCCGGTGGCTCGCGGGCGGTCTCGTCGCGGTCGTCGTCGCGGGCGCGCTCGTGCGCCTTGCGCTCTCGCCGCAGACGTTCCTCGGCGCGTGGCCGTGGAGCCGGCTCTATCCGCACGCGCGCGCCGTCGCCGAGGGGCCGTGGCTCACCGCGCTCGCCGAACACTTCGGCCGCACCGTCTACCTCACCGACGTGATGCTCTGGACGAGCTTCGCGTACGCGGTGCTGATGCCGGTCGCGCTCTTCGCGCACGCGACCTATCTGCTCAAGGACGCGCGCGCCGGCCTCGCCGCGGCCTTCGCCGTCGCCTTCCTCCCGCAGCACATCCGCTTCTCCATCTCGGAAGATGGCTTCGTCGGATCGCTGCTGCTCACCTCGCTCGCGTTCGCGCTGATCCACGGATTTCTGCGTGATCGATCGCGCGTGCTGCGCTGGCTGCTGCTGCTCGCGCTGCCCGCGGTGCTCTACCCGGGCTACTTGCTCCGCCCGCTCAACATCCTCTTCATCGTCGTCTACGCGGCGGCGATCGTCGCGCTGCATGGCGAGAGCGCGCCCCGCCTGCGCCGCGGCGTCGCGCTCGCCGTCGTGCTCGCCGTCGGCGCCGCTGCGCTCGTGCGCTTCGCCGCGCAGCACGAGCAGACCGTCACGCAGATCACGCCGCTCGCGTGGTTCGAGAACGTCCTGCGGGTGCTCGTCGTCCCGCGGCTGCTCGTGCTCACCGATCCGACGAGCACGCCGCCCGCGCTGCTCGTGCTCGCCGTCGTCGGCGCGGTGCTCACGTGGCGCGCGGGGGAGCGGCGGCTCGTCGCGTATCTGCTCGGCTGGCTGCTGCTCTTCGTCGTCGCGCACGCCGTCGTCGTGCAGGACTCGATGCAGGCCCGCTATCACCTGCACCTCGTCGTTCCTTTTCTCCTGCTCGGCGCGCTCGGGGCGACGCGCACGGACGCGCGGCATCGCCGCTGGCTCGCGCTCGCGGGCGTCACGATCGCGGCGGCGCCCTGGCTGCACCACGGCTTTCTCGCTGACGTCGGCTACACGGAGCAGCGTGAGTACGCGTTCGTCCGCCGCGCCCGCGACCTCGTCCCCGAGGGCTGCACGGTGCTCGAGTACACGGGCGGCCGCCGCGACGCGCACGAGCTGCGCTTCGCCCGCATCGGACAGCTCGCGCGCACCGACGGCGCGCAGCGCTTCCGCACCGTAGGCATCTTTCCGGATGGTCGAACGGGCGAGAACCAACCCGACCTCGACGCACTCCTCGCGGACCCGCCGCGCTGCCTCTACCTCTACGAGGGGCTCGCTTGCTCTGCGTGGCGCGCGCCCGGCGAAGACTACGCGGCGGGCTGCCTGGCGCTCCGTGCGCGGCTCCGCGCGACGCCGGTGAGCGCGGCCTCGGCGCCCGTGCGGCTCTACGACCGCGCGAGTGAAGGCGACCGGCCGCTCCGCGTCGCGCGCGTCCCGTTCCGGCTCTCTCGGGCGCAGCTCCCGCGCGACTGAATCGTCATTCAGCGATGAGCGCGATCGAGGCTCAGGGCGCGTCGACGCTCGTCGTGCGGGCGCGCCGTACGGCCTCGCGCGCGCGGGCGGCGTCGCGCTCCGAGAGCACGCGCCAGCGCTCGAAGCCGTAAGCGATCAGACACAGCGCGAGGATCGCCAGGAAAGTCCCGACGACCTTGCGGCCACTCACCGTCCGCGCGGTCTCGGGCGCGGTGCTCATGATGCGTCGGTGGTCCGTGCGTCTGTGGGCCGCGCGTCCGCGCTCAGCGAGGCGACGAAGTCGAGGATGCGCCCGGCGGTGCGGCGCGGGCTGTCGATGTGCGGCGAGTGCCCGAAGTGATCCGGCGTCTCGATGCGCGCATGGGCGGGCAGGTGCGCGCGGTAGTACTCGCGGTGCCGCTCCGGGAGGATGCGGTCGTGCGCGCCCCAGACCAAGAGCGTCGGCGGAACGAGCCGGGCGAGCTCGTCCGGCGTGAGCCCGAAGCCGACCTCGACGCCGTGCAGCAGCTGGTGGATGAGCGGGTCCTCGAGTCGGCGCCGCAGCGCGAAGGCGAAGAGGTGGCGGAGGCGTGGATCGGGGCGGACCAACAGACGATCGAGGAAGTCGAGCGCGTCCCGGTGCGTGCGCACGCCGAAGATGCGGCGCACCTCGTCGATCTCCGCCTGCGTGGAGGGCGTGCCCGCCGGCGAGATCAGCACGAGGCCGCGGATGCGCTCCGGGCGATCGAGCGCGTAGCGCGTCGCGACGAAGCCGCCGAGCGAGTTGCCGACGACGACGGCGGGCTCGTCGATCGTGCGGTCGAGCGCGTCGCGCAGGCCGCCGTAGACCGTCTCCGCGTCGAGCGCGCCCGGGCGCTCGGAGAAGCCGTGGCCCGGCAGGTCGGGGAGCACGATGCGCCCGACGCGCCCGACGAGGTGCGGCACCATCGGCGCATAGGCAGCGCCCGAGGCGCTCAGCCCGTGCACGATGACCACTGTCGGCCCCTTCGCGCGCGCGCTCTCGAGCACGTGGACGGTGCCGTGCGCCGTGTCGATGTGTGCGCGTCGAAAGCCGCGGCGCAGCTCGAGAGAACGCCGGACCACACGCTCGAAGAGAGTCGCCATCGGCGTGCAGCGTCGCATCGCGCTCCGACGCGAGCAACGCCGTGCCGGTTGCCGCGCTGCCTCCCCACGCAGCGCATGGACGCGCTCCGAGATGCGCCGCGCCGTCGCACGCCTGTCGCGAGGTCGCGCGCGCTCAGCCGCCGACGAGGCTCATCCCGACGCGCGTGTGCGCATCGCGCGCGGCATCGAGAAAGCCGTGTCCCGCCGCCTTCGAGCCGAGCGCGGCGTGCACGTGCCACGCGAGGTCGAGGTCGCTCGTGCCGGCACGCAGCAGGGCGCCGAGCGGCATGCCATCGGTCGAGGCGAGGCACGCGCGCAGCTCTCCGCGGGCGGTCAGGCGCAGGCGATTGCACGCGCCGCAGAACACGTCCGAGAGCGCGGTGATCACGCCCACGCGCCGCCCCGAGCCGTCCGCCGCGCGTCGATAGCGCGCTGGGCCGTGCGCCGTATCGCCCGCGACGTGCTCGTCGACGAGTCGATGCGCGATCGGCGCGAGCGCCTGCGCCGCCGAGACGAAGCGCGCTTGCGGCAGCCGGGCTCCCTCGCCGAGCGGCATGAGCTCGATGAAGCGCGGCACCGCGCCGAGCTCCCACGCGAAGTCGACGATCCGCGGGAGCTCCGCGTCGTTCACGCCGCCGAGGAGCACCGTGTTGAGCTTCACGGCGAGGCCGGCGTCGCGCGCGGCGCGGATCCCCGCGACGACGGACGTCACATCCCCACCCCGCGTGATGGTGCGAAAGAGCGCGGGGTCGAGCGCATCGAGCGAGACGTTCACCGCGTCGAGGCCCGCTTCGCGCAGCGGCGCGGCGAGCGCGGCGAGGCGCGTGGCGTTCGTCGTCATCGCGAGCGCGAGCGTCGGGTGGCGCGCGCGCAGGTGCGCGACGAGCTTCACCACGTCGCGTCGCACGAGCGGCTCGCCGCCTGTGAGCCGTACGCGTCGCACGCCTGAGCGCGCGAAGAGCGCGAGGAGCCGCGCGAGCTCGTCGAAGTCGAGCTGCTCCGCGCGGCGTGCGTGGTCGTCCTCGCCGCCGGGCGGCATGCAGTACACGCACGCGAGATCGCAGCGATCGGTGATCGACGCGCGCAGATAGGTGATGCGCCGCCCCTGGGCGTCCTCGAGCTGCGGGGGTATCTCGTCGAACCACGCGGGGCGCTCCCGCAGCGCGCCTGCGTCGTCGAGCGTGCGCTTCGCCGCGTGCCCCCGACCGTCGCGCGTGCGGTCGTCGTCGGGCGACGCGAGCAGCGGCAGACGTCGCGCGGTCGCATCGAGGCGTGCGTCGTTCGTCATCGCCGGGCGAAGATCGCCCGTGCCGCGCGCGCTGGCAATGCGTCTCGCGGAGGAAACACGCCTCGCGGATGAATGGTGATTCAGTGGCGACGATGCGCGGGTTGCGGAGGCTGGCGGGGCCTCACGCGGCGCATCGTCCGAGGGGTGCGAAAGACAGGAATCGAACCTGCACGGGAGTTACCCCACTGGAACCTGAATCCAGCGCGTCTGCCAGTTCCGCCACTTTCGCGTGCTTCCCGGGTGGAAGCGGACGCGTTGGATACGTTGACGCCGCGCGCGTGTCAAGGAAGGTCCGGCGCGCGTCCGTCGTCCGCGCGGGCCTTCGTCGTCGTTGATTGGGGGGCGGCGCTCGCGTACCGTCGCCACCTCTCTCCGGGAGGTCTCGATGACGGCGCCTGTGGCCCTGCTCACACAGAACGCGCTCTTCTCCAGCCTCGACCGTTCGCACGTCGCGCAGCTCGCGCCGCACTTCACGCGGCACGAGATCCCCGCGCAGACGGAGATCGTGCGGCAGGGTGCGCCGGGCGACTCGCTCTTCCTGATCGAGTCGGGCGTCGTCGGCGTCTACCACCGCGACATGAAGCTCGGCATCGTGCAGCTCGTCGCGCAGCTCGAGGCGCCGGAGTCGTTCGGGGAGATGGCGCTCGTCACCGGCGAACCGCGCACGGCGACGTGTGTCGCGCTCGAGAACGTCGTCGCCTATCGGCTCGCGAGCGAGCTCTTCCAGGCCGTCGTGCAGCAGGCGCCGGGTGTCGCGTTGAGCGTCGCGCGTGTGCTCTCCGACCGCCTCGCGAAGATGACCGCGGAGAATGACATCCCTTGGTCGAGCCTCGCGTCACGCGCCCTCGATGCGCGCCTCTGGGGCCTCGCGCCCGAGGCCACCTGGACGCGCGCGCGCGCCGTCCCGATCGCGCTCACGGGGCGCACGCTCACCGTCGGGCTCGTCGACCCCGCCGACGCGCAGGCCGCGCACGAGATCCGCGCCGCGTTGCCCGCCTTCCGCGTGAAAATTCACGCGGTGTCCGCCGCGGAGCTCGAGCGCGTCGTCGCCCCGCTGCGTGCCGCGCGGACCGCGGCGCCCGCGCCCGTCGAGGCCGTCGTGCCGCCCGCCGCGCGCCCGCAGATCTCGTTCTTCGACGACGACGAGGGCCGCGCGACCCGCCCCTCGCTCACCGCGCAGCCGAGCGGCCAGCAGGTGCTCGCGCTCGTCGACGAGATCGTCGGCACGGGCCTCGCGCTCGGTGCCTCCGACATCCACATCGAGACCGAGCGCCGCGGCGTCGCGGTGCGCTACCGCATCGAGGGCGATCTGCGCCCGCGCCCGCAGGGCATCCCGAGCGAGCTCGCGAAGCCGCTCACGAGCCGCTTCAAGCTCCTCGCGAAGCTCGACATCACCGAGACGCGCCGCCCGCAGGACGGGCGCATCTCGCTCCAGGCCGGCAAGCGCAACGTCGACCTCCGCATCTCCACGATGCCGACGAAGTTCGGCGAGAAGATCGTGCTCCGCATCCTCGATTCGGAGGGCGGCATCCTCAGCCTCAAGGAGCTGATCCTGCAGGACAAGGTCCGGCAGCAGTTCAGCGAGATGGTCTTCCGCCCGAACGGGCTCGTGCTCGTCACCGGCCCGACGGGCTCCGGCAAGACGACCACGCTCTACGCCGCGCTCGCCGCGCGCGTGCGCCCCGAGATCAACATCGTGAGCGTCGAAGACCCGATCGAGTACCACCTCGACGGCGTCACGCAGGTGCAGGTCAACGCCGAGATCGGCACGACCTTCGGCGCGGTGCTCGGCGCGCTGCTGCGTCAGGACCCGGACGTCATCCTCGTCGGCGAGACGAGCAACGCCGCGACGGCGTCGATGGCCCGCGAGGCCGCGATGACGGGCCACCTCGTGCTCACCTCGCTCCACACGAACGGCGCCGTCGAGTCGGTGCTGCGCCTCACCGAGCTCGGTGCCGAGCGCTATGCGGTGTCGAACGCGCTCCTCGGCGTGCTGCACCAGCGGCTCGTGCGCCGCTGCTGCCCGAGCTGCGCCGAGGCCTACGAGTATCCGGCGCCCATCGTCGAGCGCCTCTACAAGGTCGGCGCCTTCCTCGCGCACGAGCGGCCCACGCTCGCCCGCGGTCGCGGCTGCGCCCGCTGCAACAACACGGGCTTCAAGGGCCGCGTCGCGCTCATCGAGCTCCTCCTCGTGAACGACGCCGTGCGCGTCGCGATCTCCGCGGGCTCCGACATGAAGACGCTCCGCGACACGGCGCGCGCGTCGGGCGCGATGGTCGAGCTCGCGCGCTACGCCGGCATCCTGCTCGCCTCGGGCGCGACCGTGCCCGGCGAGGTTCTTCACCTCTTACAAAACTAAACAAATACGCTCGGATCATCTGCCTGCGGCGGGGGAAGCCGCGGGCCCGACGACGGAGACGAAGACATGTCGCGCGACTTCGGTGGCCGCCTCAGCACGGAGATGGAGTTCGATTTCGACGCGCGCGGCGAGACGTTCGTCACGACGGACAAAGTGCGCGGCGTCATCCTCGCGCACCTCAACAAGCGCGAGGTCGAGCCCGCCGCGCGGCTCATCGCGACGAGCGCGCCCGAGGTCGGCGATCTGCTCCTCACGCAGGACGCGGCCATCGCGAGCAAGGCCCTCCGCGAGACGCTCGCCGAGGCCTTCGTGCTCGCGCGTGACTTCGACCGCGCGGGGCGCGCGGCGGTGCTGATCGGTGATCCGGCGCGCGCGGCGCCGTTCTTCGAGCGCAGCTATCAGTTCGCGCAGGCCGCGCAGCTCTACGAGCAGGCGGGGCAGCTCGACAAGGCCGCGGATCTCTACGAGCGCGACCTGCGCTTCGACCAGGCCGCGCGCTTCTACGAGCAATCGAACCAGATCGAGAGGGCCGCTGCCGCTTGGGAGCGCGCGAACGGCTGGTTCGACGCCGGCCGCCTCTGGGCGAAGGCGCGGCGTCTCGATCGCGCCGTCGAGAACCTGCAGAAGGTCGAGCCGGGCACGCCCCGCTACCCGCACGCGATGCTGCTGCTCGGTCGCATCCTCGAGCACAGCGGCCACACGGGGAACGCCGCAGCGAGCTACATCGGCGTCGTCAAGAGCTGCCCGCTCGACGAGGTGACGGTCGAGGTCTACGAGCGCCTCGCGGCGGTCTACGTCGCGACGGGCGAGCCCGACGCGGCGCGCAAGCTCTACGCCGCCGTCGTCCGCTTCGACCCGAAGCGCGAGTCCGCGAGCCGTGGTCTTGCCGCGCTCGGCGGCGACCGTCAGCCCACGAGCCCCGGCGCCCCCGCGCCCGGTCCGGTCCCTTCGCTCGCACCGCCCGCGGCGGCGCCGATGCTGTCGCTCGCACCCCCGACGTCTCCAGGGGCGGCCCCCGCCGCGATGCCGCCTCCGCCGGCCATCCCCGGCACCGTCCGCCCGCTCGTGCTGCCGATGCCTTCGGGATCGGGCGCCACACCGGCGGCCCAGGCGAAGCTCACCGCCGTCCACGCGGACGTCGATGTGCTGCGCGAGTTGCCGCTCTTCGCCGAGCTCTCCCTCGACGAGCTGCGCGCGCTGCAGGCGCTCGGCGCCCGGCGCCGCTTCGTGAACGGCGAGATCCTCATCGAGCAGGGCCGCGAAGGCGAAAATCTCTTCGTGGTGCTCTCCGGCAAGGTGCGCGTGCTGCACCTCTCCGACTCCGGCGCCGCCACGGAGCTCGGGGAGCTCGGCTACGGAGCGGCTCTCGGCGACATGGCCCTCGTCGACAGCGGCCCGACGAGCGCGCGCGTCGAGGCGGTCGGCGCTGCGGAGGCGTATGTGTGGCCGCTCGTGCAGCTCCGCCCCTACCTCGCTTCTCACGAGGGCACGGCGCTCCGCATTCTCCGGGTCGTCAGCCGCACGCTCTCCGTACGACTCCGCGAGACGAACCGCCGCGCCGCCCGCGGCACCTGATTGGGGCGCCGCGCCGCCCCGCGGTGGCTCCACCGACTCCGCAGGCGGTCCGCAAACTTTTCCGTTCCTTGCACTCGGTGCGTAGAACCGACCCGATTCTGACCTTGATTTCCTCATGATATCAATGGCTTGAAGCGCTTCCGGGATGAGGTACGCACATTGCAGCGGGAGCCGCGGAGACATGTCCCGCCCCCGCCGCCCCCTCCCGAACCCGCGCCTCGCCGGCTTCACGCTCTACGAGCTGATGGCCGTCGTGGTGATCGTGCTCATCGGGATGACCCTCGCGGCGCCGGCGATCTCCACGGCCCTCGCCGAGAAGCGGAGCGGGCAGGTCACGCTCGACCTCGTGCGGCTCGGGCGACGTGCCCGCGCCGACGCCATCGCCTACGGCCGGGCGCACGTGCTCCGCTACGGGGTAGCCGGCGCAGGCGGCAACTTCGGACGCGTGCGGCTGATTCGCGGCTTCACGGGCGGCTGCAACACCAACAACTGGACGACGATCGTCGCCGCAGCAGCAGATTGCACCGCGGCCAACTCCACCTGCATCGACGAGCTCGACGCGACGGCGCCGCGCTACCGCCTCGGCGGGAACGACACGCTCCTCAGCGCACCGGCCGCGTTCCCGGCCCTCGACATCTGTTACGAGCCCAACGGCCGCATGATGTACAGCGCGAACGCGGCGACGACGCGCTTCACGGCCAACAACACGGTGGCGATCGGCGGCGGCTTCGTCTTCACGGCGGTCCGGCAACGTGGCGGCGTCAACGTCGGCCCGACGCGGCGCGTCCTCTTCCCGCTCGGCGCGACGGCACGGGTGCTGCGATGAGCGCGCCTCGCCTCGATCGCGCGCCCGGTCCCGGCAGCGTCGACCGCCGTGCTCGTGCTGCGGGACGCGCACGTGGCCGTCGGCAGGCGGGCTTCACCATCGTCGAAGTGATGATGGCGATGGCCCTGCTCACCGCGGGGGCAGCGGGCATCTTCGCCCTCCAGCAGGCCTCGATCCTCGGCAACGCCGAGGCGCGGCAGATGACCATCGCGACCACGGTCGCCCGCAGCTGGATCGAACGTCTCAAGCGTGATTCCCTCGGCTGGAATCGCGGGGCCAACGCAGCGACCGCCGGTCTGCTCGCGTCGACGCGGTATCTGAGCGCCGTTCCCGCCGTCGGGACCGACCCGGTCTGGATGACGCCGGCGGCCTTCGCGGATTCGCGCGCCAGCTACGACCACCTCGGGCGCGAGGTCGCGCTCGGCGCGGACGTGCGCTTCTGCGTGCAGTACCGCCTCCAGTGGGTGAACCCGGGGCAGGCCATCCGTGCGGACGTCCGCGTCTGGTGGCATCGGCGCGGCCGCGACGGCATCGCGACGGCCAACCTCTATCCGAGTTGTGGCGTCGGCAACGAGGCGGCCATCGGCGCCGACGCGAACGTGCGCATGGTCAACGCCTCCACGGTGGTGCGGTGGGTGCCCCGATGACGCGCGTCGCCCTCCATCGCCGGGAGCGTTCGCTCCGTGATCCGCGGCATGTCTCGCGCGCGGGCTACTCGCTGGTCGAGCTGATGGTCGCGCTCACGGCGGGCACGCTCGTCGTGGCGAGCACCTACTACGTCGGTGCGGCTTCCGCGCGGCATTTCCAGGAGCAGCAGCGCATCGGTCAGACGCAGAACGGCGTTCGGCTCGCGATGGACATCCTCCAGCGCGACCTCGCCCGCGCGGGTTACCTCGGCACCGCGAACTCGCTGACCGACCAGCGCTGCCTTGCGCCGGCCGTCGAGCTGCAGGCCATCGAGTTCCAGAACAACGTCGACAATGCCGAGATCCCCAACGCCGATCTCAACCGCGTCTCGGCGGACCGTCTCCGCCTGGTCGGGAGCTACGCCTCGAACGACGCCTTCTTCGCGACGGGGCTCGACGCCGCGGGGACGACCATCTTCCTGCAGACAGCCTGGCAGGCCTTCCGCCGCAACTTCGGCCTGCCGCCCATCGACACCGCGGCCACCGGCAATTTCGCCACGACGTTCGCGGCCGGGCGGATGCTCCGCATCCGCACGCAGGCGGGCAACGTCTTCTACGGCACGATCGGCTCGGCCTCGGCCGGCGCCGCCTCCGTCACGTTCGCGCCGGCGCTGCCCATCGGCGGGGTTTGCGTCGGCGGGCTGGCAGACGGCGCCTCCGTGTCGGTCCTCTCGCGCTTCGAGTATCGCGTCGACGATGGCGGTGCCTTCGAATCCACGGCGCTCAACCCCGCGGGCAGCGACTTCGTCGAGGGCCAGCGCACGTACTTGATTCGCCGCGAGATCACCTTCGGCGCCGCGCCGACGGTGGTCGCTGGCACCGATCAGGTGATCCTCGAGAACGCCGTCGACTTCAACCTCGACTTCACGTTCGACCAAGAGGTCAACCGCGCGCTCCCCATCAGCCTCGAGCGTCTCGGTGGAGCGGCCTCGGCACCGCTCCTCGGCAGCGTGGCGGCCGGCGCTGCGGGGGCGGCTCCCGAGCGGGTCCGCTCGGCGATCATCTCCCTCTCGGCGCGTACCGCCGATCAAGACCCGACCTTCCGTTATCTCGCGCGCGCCGACGGCGATCCCCTCACGCGCTTCAAGGTCACCGTCAATGCGGCCTATCCGGGTGCCGCGCGTGTGCGCTCCCTGACGAGCGAAGTCCAGCTCGCGAACCTGAGGTGAATCCGTGAACCCCTCACATCCCATCACGCAGGATGCCGTTCCCGGCCGCGAGACGCGGAACCCGGCGCGGCTTGTCGCCAGCTCCGTGGAGGAGTCGGCGCGTCGGCCCGCGCGCGCACGCGAGGGCGCCGCGATGCTGATCGTGATGCTCGTCCTCCTCATGACCACGGGCGTCGCGGTGTTCGCGGTCCATACGACGACCGCCGAGATCCGCGCCGCGGGCGCCGCGCGTCAGGCCCTGCAGACGCAGTACGTCGCGGAGTCCGGCCTGATGTCCGCGATCGCCTACAGCGAGCTGATCCAGCCGGCGGGCGTCGAGTTGGCGCTGCAGCGGTCCACACCGCCCTCGACCGGCTACATGGCGCAGTTCTTCGAGCCGGAGGTCGCGAGCGGAAAGCGCAACTACCGCCTCTATCTCGCGGACCTCACCACGACCGCGCCGGCGGGCTTCCCCATCGAGACGGACGCGACGCGCGGTCTGTCGCTCGGTCGCAGCGCGCTCGCCCCATGGTTCACCGTCGACATCAACGACGACTACACGTACACGACGCCCGTCGCGGGCCACCGCGCGGACGGCGGCGGCACGCTGCGCTTCATGGGTGCGACCTACACCGCGCACGGCCGCACCCGCGTCCCGACGGCCGTCGGCACGGACGCGCCGCGCGCGACGGGCGACACCCGCCCCTTCCTCGAAGGTGCCGCTGACGCGCGCGCCTACGTCGTTCTCGGACCCTTCGGACGGTGATCGGAGCCCCCATGCGCCAGCGCATCCCTTTCAGCCTCGCACTCCTCACTGCCCTCGGCCTCGTCGGTGCCCGCTCCGCGCGGGCCGAAGAGCCCGACATCCGCTCCATCCGGCCGACGGTCATGCTGCTCGTCGACACCTCGCTGTCGATGGAGTACCGCACGGGCTACACCGCGCCGACGACCACGACATCGGCGCGCGGCTGTGCGATCCCCGGCGCCTGCCCGACCTGCAACAACGCGGTCGGTGACGAGAAGAACCGCTGGACGACCACCCTCGAGGCGCTCACCGGCACGTTCTCCGACTACAAGTGCGCCCGCCAGTCCGACGCGAGCGGCTTCCGCACCAGCGCGATGTTCGTGGGTCAGTACGACCACCGCGCGCACATCCCGTATCACCAGCCCACGACGACCGGGCAGCTCCAGGACGGCATCCTCGACAGCTACGTCGACCGCGTGAAGTTCGGCCTGATGACCTTCGATGGCGTCGGCACCCTCGTGCCCTCTGCCAACCCGTTCCTTCCGAGCGACGTCACGACGGCCAACTACACCCTCGCCATCGCCCGCATGAACGGGTCCGACGGGATGTTCTCGTACGGGCGCAACGTGGCGTACAACTTCCCGGGCTGCGTCGAATACACGATGAACAACGGCGCGCGCAGCGCGAGCGCCACCGCGGGTGGTCTCGTGAGCGTCGGCAATGACGCCGCGGACTTCCGCGCGATCAACGGTCAGATCCAGACGCAGCTTCTCGCGACGCGCCCGTACGGCGGCACGCCCATCGCGGGCATGCTCGACGATGCGAAGTTCTGGCTCGAGACCAACCCCGACGTCGCCAACCCCGTCACCGTCGCGGGCGGCGATCCCTTCTATCAGTGCCGCTCCCGCTACCTGCTCCTCCTCACGGACGGCTACCCCGACAGCGACAAGCGCACGGGCACGGTCAACTGCGAGCAGGCGGGCGGCAGATGCCCCTACGACCGCGCCGAAAACCTCGCGAACACGCTCTGCCAGGTCAACACCACGACGGGCAAGTGTGAGGGTGCGACCCGCCTCGTCGACGGCATCTTCGTCGTCGGTCTCAGCGTCAGCGACCCGGTGAACGTCGCCCAGCTCAACCTCATCGCGCAGCGCGGCGGCACGACGAGCGCGCTTCTCGCCACCGATCGCGCGACGCTGCTCTCGAGCCTCGCGAGCGCCCTCGATCGCGCCGCGACGGGCGTCACGACGCGCACGTCGCCGGCCTTCGCGAGCGGCTCGTCGGCCGGGACGCAGCTCGAGTTCGCGACCGGCTTCGTGGTGGGCAGCCCGACGACGCCCTGGCGCGGCATCCTCGACCGCCGCCGCTACGTCTGCAATTCGACGACGCTCCTGCCGGAAGCCCAGACGCTGACCCCGCAGGATCGCTTCCACGACCTGCTCGAGGCGCAGACGACGCGTCGGCTCCTCACGGTCGCCCCGGTCACCGCCACTGCCGCGCGCGCGCGGAGCTACCTCACCGGTCCGAGCCTCGGCTACAGCGAGATCGGGACGCCGCCCACCGCTTGGGCACCCACCGAGACGGGCCTCGCGCTCACCCCGTTCGAGACGACGAATTCCGCGCTGAGGCCCCAGCACTTCGGGCTCCTGTCCACGAACGTGACCCGGAAGAACGAGCTCATCGGCTGGGTGCGCGGCGACGGGCGTCCGAACATGGGCGACATCTACCACTCGACGCCGGTCGTCGTCGGCCCGCCGCGGCAGGACCTCGCGGACGAGTCGTTCAACCTCTTCCGCAACGAGCCCACCGTCGCGACGCGTCCCTCGGTCGTGTACGTCGCGTCGAACGACGGCATCCTCCACGCGTTCGCGGCCGAGGACTACACCGTGCCGGCCACCCACCCCGATGCGACCCTCCGCGGACGGGCGCTCGCCGCCGGTCAGGAGCTGTGGGGCTTCATCCCCCCGGCGGTGCTCCCGCTGGTCGATTCCGCAACCTCGGCGCGGCAGCCGCTGGTCGACGGCACGCCCGTCGTCAAGGATGTCTTCCTCCGCCGCACGCCCGGGCAGTCCGCCGCGGCGAGCATCTACCGCACCGTGATGGTCCTGCCGCTGCGCAGCCAGGGCGTGTACGTCGCGATGGACATCACCGACCCGCTCGCGCCGTCCTTCCTCTGGCAGTTCACCTACAAGGACTCCGATCACGAGATGGGCCTCACGTACGGCAAGCCGGCCATCGGCCAGGTCTTGGTCGAGACGTCGGCCGGTGGCATCGAAGAGCGCGCCGTCGCCGTGCTGCCCGGGGGCCTGGGTTCGGAGAGCGTGGCCCGTCGCGCTGCCTTCCCGGACGGGTGCACGTCCGGGGGCTTGAACACCGTCAACCTTCCTGCGGCGACGACGAATGGCTTCTCGCCGCGTTCGGTGCGTCGCTGCTGGCCGAGCGGTGCGTACGTCACCGCCGCGACGCCACGCGTCGGTCGCAGCCTGACCTTCCTCGACTTCGCGACCGGCCGAATGATGCGCCGACTCGATGGCAACACCTTCGAGGCACCGATCTCCGGCGGCGTGGCGCTCTTCCCCGGAGACGTGGGGACGGTCGCGACGCGCGCGTACGTCACCGATCAGGACGGCGTCATCTGGCGCATCGACCTCTCGAACAAGAGCACCGCGCTGTGGAGCGCGCGCGCCATGTACGACATGTTCATCGGGGGAAGCACGGATCCGCTGATCAAGTCCGTCGACCTGAGCCAGCCGTCCTTCGAGGCGCCGATCGTCTCGACGGATCGCAACGGCAACCCCGTCATCCTCCAGGCGACGGGCGACGTCGATGCGCTCGACGGCACGGCCGCGAACCGCGTCGCGTCGATCACGGAGAACACGACCTGCACGGCGATGGGCTGCTCCTTCACGACGACGCTGAACTGGGAGGCGCGTCTGGCCCGCGGTGAGCAGGTCACCGGGCCGATGCAGCTCTTCGACGGCAAGCTCTACTTCGCGACCTTCACGTCGTCGACGAGCCCGACCAACGCCTGTGATTACGGCGCGAGCCGCCTCTGGGGCGTGGAATACATCAAGAGCACCTCCGTCTCGACGCAGACGACGCCCTACCCGGCGGCCGGCATCGAGTCGCCGATCGGCTCCGGTACCTTCGTCGCGCGTCTGTCCGACATCTCCAACGCCATCATCATGGGCGTCGGTGTCACGCAGCGGCCGACGTGCTTCAGCGGCCTCAGCGAGACCGACGCCTACTCGGGCGGCACCCGTTACCGTCACTCCGCGGTGGGCGGCGGCGAGTTCCAGCTCGTCGCGCAGGTGAGCGGCGGAGGTGGCACCGCGGCCGCGCTCGGCAGTGTGTCCAGCATCACCCGCACGCTCACGCCGCCCGCGTCGATGACGAGCATCCAGTCGTGGTCGGGCGCGATCGACTGAGCCTCCGGGTCGTCGACGCTGCGCATCGCCCCACGTTCCGTACACGCGGTTCGTGGGGCCGATCGGCATGTCTGCTCGCCGCCGTTGCGGCGCTCGCGGCGTGTGGCGGCGAGCCTGCCGGTGAGGCTGTCTTCGAGCCGCCGGCGACGCCCGTCGCGGCCCCGGAGCCCGGGCCCGAGCGCGTCAGCATCTACGATGCAGAGGGCGCGCTCCGCGAGAGCGATGTCGTCGTCGCGGGTCTGCGTCTGCCGCGCGGGCTCGAGCAGAAGTTCGCGCATGGGCGGCGGCACGTCTTCGAGACGGCCGTTCCCATCGAGAAGGTGCAGCGCTACTTCGGGCCGCGCCTGCGCACACCGGTGGTCACGCCGAACGGGCAGGGCGTCACGTATCGCGAGGCCGTGCCGAGCGACGCGACGGGGGCCGTCGTGCGTCTCGACGTGAGCATCGTGCCGGCGGGTCTCGGCCGGGTGCAGGTCGCCATCTACGAGCTGCCGCCGCCTCCACCGCGTCCGCTCACCGAGGCCGAGGTGCGCGCGATCGTGGAGCGCGAAGAGCGCGAGCGGATGCTCGACGAGTAGGCACGCGTCGTCGCCATGCGGTCGTCGGCGTTCAGCCCTCGATGGTGCTCGCCTCCACCTCGGCGCGGACCCGGCCGGTCTCGATCCGCGCGCGCCGCACCTCCCGCAAAGCGGCCCGCGCGGCGCCCTGTTCGGCTGCTTCGGCCGTCTCGAGCAATGCGTCCAGCTCGGCGTGATCGCTGCGGGCGAGCGCCTCGCGCGCGATCTGCTGCTCGTCCGGGAGACCATGACGCAGTGCGTCAACGAGCGACTCGAGCGCTTCGATGCCGGGCACGCGCGCGATGGACCCGAGCGCCGTGCGGCGCACCTCCGGGTCGCTCGACTCGCGGTAGATGCGGCCGAGCGGATCGAGCGCGTGCGCGAAGTGCAGCTGCCCGACCGCGGCGAGGGCCTCCTTGCGGACGCTCAGGTCTGGATCGCGCAGGCCGAGCTGCACGAGCACGAAGGAGCGTTTGAAATAGAGCTGCCGCGTCGCGCGCAGACATGCTGCGCGGACCCGCGCGTCGGGATGACGATAGAGCCGCTCGAGCGGCGCGAGTGCGGCGTACGTCTCGCTGCGCCCGAGCTGGACGGCGAGCGTCGCGAGGTGGGTCGCGTCCGGTCGCCCGGCGCCTTCGCTGAGCGCGTGCAGGCGCGCGAGCAACGCGCGGCGCCGCGTGAAGTCAGGGTACTTCGCGTCGAAGGCGACCTCGCCCATCGTCTCGGCCGCGTCGCCCTGCTGCTCCCACTCCACGACGTCGAGACGCCAGACCTCGGGGTACGCGGTCTCGATGCGCAGATGCGCCGGGAGCGCCGCGCGCGGGCCCGCTTCATCCGGCACGTTGGCGAGCCGCGCGTAGAGGCGCTGGTAGCGGGCGCGGCGTTTCTCGGGGAGCGCGAGCGTCGCGAGCAGCCCGTACGTCGCGCGGACCTGTGTGAAGGCGCCGAGTTCCGTCCACGTCTCGATCGCGGCGGTGTAGGCGTTCTCGACGATCTCCGCGGGGGCGCCCGCGCTCGCAGCCGCCTGCGCCGCGGCGAGATGCGTCTCGGCGGCGCGCTGCGCGTAGTAGCGCGCGAAGGGCAGGCCCGAGCGCCGTGTGAAATCGGCGGCCTCGCGAAAAAGCGTGGCAGCGGCGACCAGCTCGCGGCGCTCGAGCGCGAGGCGGAGGAAGTCCTCGTAGTACTGCAGGACGTAGTACTTGAGGTGATCCTCGCGGAGGATGCGGATGCAGTTGAGGTAGCC
>Ga0172373_10004840_pt1 | contig 18756 bp, 14 predicted proteins | sample Lak10m_2_FD_114546 | JGI IMG/M metagenome (GOLD analysis project Ga0172373, IMG submission 114546) | Freshwater microbial communities from Kabuno Bay, South-Kivu, Congo - kab_092012_10m | ecosystem: Environmental > Aquatic > Freshwater > Lake | place: Democratic Republic of the Congo...
AATCACACTCGGTTTTTTTACTCGAATCTCTTGCTCAAGAAAATGTATTGTTTTTTGAAGCAATGGCTCTAGTTGTTTAGGCAAAGGCTCTACCTTCGCTTTCGACATCGCATTCCCCCATGTCTCCACTTTTTTCAAAGATGGAAAATCGCGACCTACTTTATCAAGTGGCAATAGTTTGGATTGCTGATCCTTGGATTGCTGATCTTGGTTCTTTTGAGGAATTTGCTTTTCAGGCGCTTCTTTTTTCGGTTGTTGCTTTTTCTCAAGAATTTGCTTCGACTTCTCATTTGGAGTGGAAATCTCAGCAATTTCTTGAACAATGTCCACTACAGGTTGATCAACAATATGCTGGCTTCCCTGCTTTTGATCACCTTTCTCTCCTTCATTCTTTCCTTGTTGTTTTTCTTGCAGGTGCTGCAAACGCTTTAATTTCTTGCGCTCTTTCCATTCACGCAATCGACGTTCTTTTCGAGAAAGTTTCTCTTCACTTTTATCTATACCACTATCAGCAGATTCATTGTGTATTGATTGAGAATCAACTGCTTCAGTCATCTCCTCTCGAACAGGTGATTCGATTGCTGAGATTGATTCTTCCGATTTACCAGGCTTTGCTTTTTTTACAGTTTTTGCCTTCTCTTTCACCGGTTTTAGAGGCAATTCCGCTTGTGTTTCACCAATAATTTCGGTTTTGAGAGTAGTTTTTTTCGTAGTTCTCTTGGGTTTTACGGGATTTTCTTTGACAATGACATCCTTTACCTCTGTAGAAGCAAGTTCTTTTTTCGCACTTTTCTCAATTAATGCTTTTGGTTTTGCAATGGAGACCCTTTTTACTTTCTTGGGCTCAGGAATAGAAGGTAATTCCACCGGAGTGACTTCAATGATATTCTCTTGTTGGGGTACTACCTTTTTGGTGGTACCTTTTCTGGGTGTGGTTGATTTAGCCATGTAAGATAAACGTTTGTACAACAGAACAGAATGGAAATGCTTTACGCTACATCATTCTGTACCTGATGATTGTGTAAAAACTTGATATATGCCTCAAGTCTGTCTTCGACTTGGGCAAATGATTCATATTGCTGAACGTCCTGCTTTACAGCTGAAGCACAATATAAACCACGCAAATAACCTGAATAAAATTTCCGAAATTCAAGGACAGCTCTTCTTTCTGTCTTTTGCATCAACTGAAGTCGCAAATGCTCTACACAAGTTCGGATTTTCTCTTCAAAATCCGGTTCAGGAGCATGATCTCCGGTTGCTAGAAGATGTCTTGCATCTCGAAATATGAATGGATTTCCAACAGCTGCCCTTCCAATCATGACTGCATCGCAGCCACTTTCTTGGAATGCTCTCAATACATCATCAGCAGAAGTGATATCACCATTGAGAATCACAGGGATATCTACAACCTTCTTGATTTTGGGGATCCATGACCAATCGGCATTGCCGGAATGCCCCATGTCCCTTGTTCTACAATGAACTGTGATTGCCGATGCTCCGGCATCTTGCAATCTCTGGGCAACTTCTTCAATGATGATTGAGGATGGGTCCCAGCCCAATCGCGTTTTTACGGTAACAGGTAATTTCACCGTGTCTACGATTGCTTTTGCCATTGCAGCCATGAGTGGTGGGTCTTTAAGCAATGCAGCACCCGCATTACGGGCAACTACATTTCTCACCCAACAACCACAATTGATATCAATAAAATCAGGACCTGAAGACTCAGCCACGAGAGCTGCTTCTTTCATGATATCTATGTCACCGCCAAAGATTTGAATCGAAACAGGATGTTCTTCATCAGCCAGACGAAGTTTTTCGATAGATCTTCTTGCATCACGTATCAATCCGTCCGATGATATGAACTCGGTATAGACAATATCAGCGCCCATGCGCTTACATATTACTCTAAATGGTAAGTCCGTAACATCTTCCATAGGTGCCAAAAGCACTCCATTTTGGACTTTTACATCGCCGATGGTGAGCTCGGCATATTTATGTTCATTGTTACTGTTTGGCGTATCCATTTCCACCAAATTACGACAAAATCCTCACTCATTTGCATTCTCAAACAATCAATGTGGTTTTCTCTCATATTTGCAACATTGATGCAATTCTTCATATACGGCATCATCCGCACGAAAATGTTCAGTATCGTATCCAATTGAGATTATGGCTTTTTCAATCAAATCAAGGGATGTTTTTGCATAATCGAATTGTACGGATAGTATTTTTTTCTTTTTGTCCCAAGATGCTGACTCAACACCATCAACCGCTTTTACTGCCTTCTCAATAGCTTTTTTGCATGTACCACAATTACCATAAACCGTTATGGTTGTGTCTTTTACAGTATTCTCCTCTAGCACTTGGAAACCGGTTGTATAATTCTTGAAGTTGAGATGGGATACCTCAGTGGAAAGCAATTTTGAGTGAACCATTGAGTACAAGCTTATCACTGCAATGAGAAAGCAGAGTATATTTTTCATGAATTCAAAACCATTTAAGGATAAAAGCGGGTCACATTTTCACATATAAATTGTATTTTTGGCCTCACATATCCAATGATTCATTGGATCTCTTTTTGTTTCACTACCGGCCTGTACCATGAACATTCTTGTATTGCGCAGGGCTTTTGGATTCTTGTCATTTATTGTGGCCACTGTCACATACTTACTTACAGTTCAAGAATCCGTACCATTTTGGGATTGCGGTGAATTCACCGCCGCTGCTGCTGAACAGCAGGTGCCTCATCCACCGGGAGCCCCACTCTTTTTGATTGTCGGAAAATTATTCCATCTATTGCCTTTTGGGGATCCGGGCTGGAGAGTCAATCTGCTTTCCGCATTTGCAAGCGCAGTTACAGTTGGATTGCTATACTTGGTGATTGTTCAGGTCATTGAAAATTTCCGTGGCAAAAAGTATGAATCATTTGGTGATGCAATTGCCGTTTTTGGATCTGCGTTTGTTGGTGCAACCGCTTTAACATTTAGTGATACATTCTGGTTCAATGCTGTAGAATCCGAAGTATATGCATCATCTACATTATTGGTTGCCATCATTGTATGGCTGATGATGCGATGGAATGAAGAAGCGGATAATCCTGGACATGAAAAGTATCTATTATTGATTGCATATATCATTGGTCTATCAACAGGTGTGCATCTCTTCAGCATTTTGGCAATTTTCTCACTAGCTTTAGTAGTGTATTTCAGAAAGTATGATTTCAAATTGACATCATTCTTCGCTATGGGAGCATTCACAGTTGTAAGTTTTGGACTCATCTATCCCGGTATCGTTAAAATATTACCTTCAATGCTCGGTGGTAATCTCTTCAAGACTGAAGCCAGAGATTATATCATCATGGATTCTATGTTTCCACGCTTACTTGCGATCGGTTCCATTATCGGTGCCGCTTTTGGAACATATTATGCTTCCAAAAATAATAGGCCAGTATTGAATTTGGCTTGCTCATCATTCTTACTCATCATTTTGGGGTATAGTACATATACGCAGATTTTGCTTCGTTCAAATGCAAATCCGCCAATGAATGAAAATACTCCAAATGATTTGATCAAGCTTAGTGCCTATCTTGGTCGTGAGCAATATGGAGATGCACCATCTTGGCCCCGCAGATGGCAAACTGACCCAATGTATACTTCAAGACATATGGATTATGGTCCATGGTATGAGCCTTCAAGAAAAGTTGTCACTCGTCAAGATGGCATGCAATACACTGTTCCCGATTTTTCAGCTATGAAGAAGAATATGTCGGGGGAATTGAATTATCTCTTCAAATATCAACTCAATCACATGTATCTCCGATATTTTTATTGGAATTTCATGGGTAGGGTCGGTGATGCACAAGATGCCCCTGCAACAATGTCTTCCAGCAAGAATACTCTTGAATTCAAAGAATTCAATTATCTCTCCGGGTATAAAGACATATTCCCGATTACTTTTTATGCACTCCCGCTTTTGCTCGGATTATTCGGCATGATATTCCATTTCAAGAAGCAACCAAGAATGGCATTGGTCTATGTGACTTTATTCCTTCTTACCGGACTTCTTGCAGCATATGCACAGAATCAACAGAATCCACAACCACGTGAACGTGATTATTTCTATGTGGGCTCTTTCTTTGTTTGGTGCATGTGGATTGGAATCGGAACCTATGGCATCATTTCCACCATCTTGAAACGTGATGAACAATTTTCACCTGCAATTGCAGGTGGAGCAATTGCCTTGTGTTTCATCGCAGTACCTGTGAATATGGGAATGAGTGGATGGAAAATGCATGATCGTTCAGGTAATTTCCTTCCTTTTGACTATTCATATAATGTATTGCAGAGTTTGGACAAAGATGCAATTGTCTTTACCTATGGCGATAATGATACATTCCCACTCTGGTATATGCAAGATGTTGCCGGTGTGAGAAGAGATGTTCGTGTCGTGAATCTCAGTCTTGGTCAAACAGGCTGGTATATGTATGAACTTAAAAACCGTGCGCCTTGGGGAGCAAAGAAAATTCCTCTGACATTCAGCGATAATTCCCTTCTTGCAGATGAGACAAGTAGTGAGGCAATTGGTCCTGAATTGTCTGAAGCTGAAAATATCACTATTCCTGTAAGTCAAGACATACTGAAGCGATTCACGAGTGATTCAACCATCTTAGCTAATGGCATAATGCAATTTGCATTCAATGGAGATGGCAATCCAAGGCCGGGCGATAAAGAGAATATACCTGTCTTTTACAAGGGACCACAACATAAGCTTGTTGCAGACATCATGAAGGTTGTGAAATTTGAAAGACCGGTTTATTTCACACAAGGAGCGGATTCATATATGGGATTGGATGAATATCTCCGTATAGAAGGTCTGGCACAACGCGTATGCCCTGTCAAACAAAGCCCCGCACAACGCTATGAGATTCAAATCATGGATAAGTGCTTGCTGAATCCTGTAGCTGATGACATTGCATATACTGAGCCTCATTATGGCTTCAAGTTTAGAAATCTACACAATAAAGAAGTGTATTATGATGAAGTTCATAGAAGATTCATGGATAGCTATCGTATGACATTCTTGAATTATGCTAGCTATCATGCCGAAGAGAAACAAGACAATGCAAAATGTGTCAAGATTCTCGATGCAATGAATCGCTATATTTCCCCTGAACAATTCCCAATCACTTATGTATTGGAATATCAAATCGGTGAAGTCTATGCACGAGCAGGAGCGAAAAAACAAGCGAAAAAGTTTTTCTCCAAAGCCATCGAAAGTGCTCGATATATAGAAGAAAATCGCTTGCATGACATTGATAGATTTGCAAGGAATTATCCTCCTCAGGAAATTATCCGAAGAGCACAATCAATGAAATCGCAACTCTAATTATAAAGCCCGCCACAAGCGGGCTTATTTTTTTTGGGGAAAGAATATACCTTGCTCATTGATAATCATATCTAGAATGATATCATGATGTTCCGAAGGTATTTCAGATTGAGAACATTGAATGGAAAAACATAATCCAATTTTTTTGATAGAAAGTTTGTCGCTTAAGAATTGATCATAATATCCACCACCATATCCCAATCGATGGCCATATGAGTCATATGACAATAATGGAATGATGCAAACTGCTGATTGAACAGATGCAGTATCCATTATTTCTCCGATCGGTTCTTGGATGCCATAACTATTTATTTCAAATTGAGTTTGTGCATCAACCCGAATCATGTCCATTGTTCGGCTACAACTAATTCTCGGCAGATACAGGGTTTTTCTTGATTGCAGAATAAATGCATGTATGCCTTTCGTTGAAACCTCAGTACCAAAAGAAACAAATGAACATATATGATCTGAAGTAAGAATAACCTCTGAAGCTTGCACATGTTCTAGTATTCTTGCTTCAGCTTTCAACCTCTCTTCTAATGATATTCCAGCCCGTAATGTTTCATATTGTTTACGAAGCATGTTCTTTTGTTCTATGATTTGATTATGATTCATCATATTGGAGAAATGTGGGAAACTCCCATTGTGAAAGGGATATCAATACCCTAAATTAGTGATGCAGCCATAAATCAATCCACGTTTTTTTTAATGAAAGAAGATTTACGGTCACAAGGGACAGGGCAAACCCTTGGTGATATGATTCAATTGCCCGGCATCACCGTGCGTCCACCATTTGCATTCAGAACAGGTCAATTGCATTTTTTACATAAACTTGCAACAAGACTACTATTGAATGACAATTTCCATTTGGGCGTATTCGTTCCGGGTTATGGTAAAACAATCACTGCGCTTGCATCATTCATCATTGCAAGACATTTAAAAAAAGCAAAAAAACTCATCGTCTTTGTGCCACGTGGAAATCTTCGAGATCAATATGCTGATGCCAAAGAATTATCTACGGTATTGAAACATATCGGCGCACCTCCATTGACATTTTGCATAGCTGATTCAGACAAAACATTTCTCAAAAATGCACATACCGATATCATCATTACAACATATCAATATGCTTCCGGAAAAACAGGAAGTTCCGCATTACATTCCTTTACATCTCAAGAAGAATGCATGTTTGTATTTGATGAAGTACATCATCTTTCCGATGAAGGCACTTGGGCATTGGCAATCAATAAATTACCGCATACTTGCAGTGTGGCACTATCAGGAACACCGGTTCGCTCCGATAATAAATCGCTGTTTGGCGTACCTTTTGAAATTCGGGATAATGAGCGGTACTATAAAGCCTTACATGAAGTGTTACTTCGAGATGCCCACGAGGAAGGAAAAATATTGAAGCGTGTCTCTGTCAATATGATTGATTATAAAATCAAATTGAGAAATATAGATACACAAGTAGAGGTCGAATTATCACTTAGTCAAATGCAGGACATGACATCAGGCGAGAAAGACGTAGATGCATTTCTAGCACGACGCAATATGCGTTTTCATACAGTCTATTTAGAGTCACTTCTCACTCCTGCTTTCGAACGTTTCAAGCAGAAAAGAAATATATCCGTTGATCATCAGATTCAATCCGGCACACGTTCTAAACGAGCACATCAGATGCTCATTATTGCAATGAGCAATCTACATGCACAAGCCATTTTGGAATTTGTATTGGAACGTTTCCCGGAATGGAAGTCTGCAAGAATTGGACAAGATATACCTGAAAAAATCAGACTAAAAACGCTTGATGAATATCGCAAGGGCGAGATAGATGTCATGGTTCAGGTTGATATGATTGGCGAAGGGACTGATATCAAACCAATTAGCGTTATTGTCAAAGCCGATTTAGTTCGTGCATTTTCAAAGACTATGCAGCAAATCTTTCGCGGAATGCGATATTACGATGGCTTTACACATGAACAGAATATGTGCGACTTATTTGCTTCGAATGATTCAGCACTTGCCATGATTTTTGAATGGCTCATGAATGAGCAACAATTAGGCGTGAAACTTCAGCAAAAAAGACTTGAAGCTCAACAAGCTCGGGAATTCATTCAAGAACAAGAATCTTGGATATTGGCCGATGTGGAACATAAAGCCACAGAAACACTGCATTGGGAGTTATTTCCTGATCCGAATAAACCCCAAGACTCGATTCCTGCACAACATGATGAGCCGATACAAACAACTCCTGAACCTCCCATGGCAATGAATATCATTGAGTTGGAGCAGCGTTTACGACAAGAATGTTCAGCATTATCACAAAGAATGATGCAATCTTTGCGCTCACAAGGACTAAAAGCGGATATTAGAACCATTCACACCGCTTCAAAGAAACGATTTGGAAAGTCACAAGATGACATGAATCTTCATGATTTGGAAGCAAAGAAAGAATGGCTTTTTCAATGTTTGGAAAGAGGAAGACTCTTTTAAGGCATATACTATGGGTTATAGAAATATTGGTACAATCAGCAGAACACATGGCACTTCAGGTGCGATGATACTCACGCAGTGTCCAGATGCTTCCATAACTTTGCAATCTGGAACTCCCGTGTTGATTGGTTTCTCTGCAAATTTTGCAAAGCCATATATTCTTTTATCATGTGAATCATATAAGCAATCACTCATCATCATGGTAAAAGGGGTACAGATGAGTGATATTGACCAATTGAAAGACAATGGGGTATTCATTGATGAAAAAGAATTATTGCGTGACAATGAACAGTATTATATCAGTGATTTACTGAATTGCACTGCAATTGATGAACAAGGGAATATACTGGGAACAATTACCGATGTATGGATCATGCCGGCAAATGATGTATGGGTTCTCACTACAAAGGATGGCGATATTCCATTACCTGTGATTGATGATGTGATTATTGCAACTGATATCAATAACAAACAGATTGTCATACGATTGATTGAAGGATTGAGAGATCTTCTTCCTGGTTCCGATCATGATGAGAGCAATCTAGACTGAACCATAAGCATCAATATCAATGGTGACCTTAACTGATTGTTTTGCATGATGTTCTGCATACATATGCATTGCTTTTTTCAATATCATACGAAGAACTTCACCCGATGGATCTTCATGCTTATTCCCTTTTAACACAATCACTCTTCGAAATTGCCCCTTTAATTTCGCGATGAAAGGTATACTTGGTCCGAGAAGGATGAATGGTTGTCCTTTTGTCGGCAATAGTTGAGCAATGATTGTGGCTGAATCATGGACTGCATATTCATCTGGTCCAGTACATTCAATAGTGACAATCCTTGTATATGGTGGATACAAAGCATCTTTTCTGGATTGTAATTCATCATTGTAAAAGAGCTCATAAGATCCGGTCATTGTGGCAAGAATAGCTTGGTGATCCGGATGAGAAGTTTGAAGGAGAACGTTTCCTTGTAATTGACCTGATCTTCCTGCCCTGCCTGCAACTTGTGTCAATAACTGAAATGTTCTCTCTGAGGATCGAAAATCCGGCATAAATAATTGATGATCAGCATCAACTATTCCGACCATGGACACATGTGGGAAATCGAGTCCTTTTGCGACCATTTGTGTTCCGATGAGAATATCAATTTCTTTTTTTGAGAATGCCGTTAGAATTCTTCTATGCTCCCCTTTTTTTGCGGTTGTATCCAAATCCATGCGCTCAATCACCGCATTCAATCCCCTGGCAATCAATAATTCATTCAATTCCTCTTCCACCTTTTGCGTGCCCGTTCCAGGTTCTTTAATCTCTGTGCCACCACACACAGAACAAGAATGCATCGAGCGTTCAGCATAACCACAATAGTGACATTTGAGCATTCCTGAATGTTTATGCAATGTGAGTGACACACTGCAGTGTTTACACATGGGTATATGTCCACAATCAGGACATTCCTGAAAACGCGCAAAACCACGACGATTGTGGAAGAGAATCACTCCCTCTTTCTTAATCACTCTTTGAATAATTGCTTGCAATAATTCTTCAGAGAATGCACCATGCAATGTACCAGATTTTCTATGTTCCCGAATATCAATGAGTTGTAATTCAGGTAATTTGGCTCCATCTGCTCTTGAAGAAATATGCAGATAATGATATTTTCCATGTTGTGCATTGAACATACTCTCCATGCTTGGTGTTGCAGATCCAAGTATGGTCACCACATTCTCGATATTCCCTCGAACAACAGCAAAATCACGAGCATTATACCGTGGAGAAGGAGCTTCTTGTTTATAGCTTGATTCATGTTCTTCATCAACGATAATCAATCCCAATCTACCTTCCCGAAAAGGAGCAAACAGAGCGGATCGCGCGCCAATCACGATGCGTGCATTTCCCGATCGAATGGTGCGCCAATGTTCATATCGTTCTTGATTGGTCATTTTGCTATGAAGGACTGCAATTTGATCCCCAAATGTAGCAGTGAATCTATCCACCAATTGTGGAGTAAGCGAAATTTCAGGAACGAGTAATAAACAGTCTTTATCCAAAGCCAAAGCTGTGCGAATGGCTTGTATATAGACCAATGTTTTTCCACTTCCGGTGATCCCATGTAAAAGGAAGGTCTTTGCTTGTTCTTCATGCAGTGCTTCATGTATCAATGCATGCGCATGTTGTTGTTCAAGCGTCATATTCAATAGAGATTCATCTCTATGTGCCAAGCTATCTTTGATCTTCTCCGGCACTACAAAGCTTTCTTCTTTTTTGATGAGAAGAATTCCATTTGCAGACAAGGTATGAATTGAAGATAGTGATTGCATCTGCAAATCATCTTTCAGCGAAGCAAGAGCGATTCCCTTTCCTGTTCTTAGTTGTTGTAGAAATACATGACTCAATACTGATGCTTGCTTTGGATATTTTTCATCTAATACTGTAAGTATTTCTCGGAGTTTTTGTTCGTTCTCAAAGATATCCGGGTGCACATAGACCATGGACTGCAATCGTGGTTTTGTACCTTGGTCAATATTTCTCATCGTTCGAATCACGCCTGCATGTTCCAATGCATCCAATTGATCAGATACTGTTCCTGTTTTCAGCATCTTTTCTAGATATACTTCGGTTAGGGGACCGGAATGATTCATCAAAACTTCCAATAAAGCAGCTCTTTTTGGAGCTTTCTTCTTCATTTTGATCAAATCTTGCTGTTCAATCTTCATGAGTAATTCAACATGCATGACGCTTTGCGGGGTCATGCCTCGAGGAATTCCCGCTTTTAAAGCTTCACCCCAAGAGCAGAGATAATACTCTGACATCTTTTTGGTAAGTCGTAACATGGATTGCGTAAAAAAGGGATGATCATCAATGATTTCAATGATGTCCTTCATTCCCTGAACCGGTTGTCCCAATTCCACAATCACTCCGGTCAATATCCGCTTGCCAAATGGCACCAATGCACGGCATCCGATCAAATCTGATGGCGACATTTCATGTTCATAACGATAGGTGAACACTTTTTGTACGGGTAATGGCAATGCTATGGATAGATAGGAGATCATCAAACAATTAGAATTTTGGAAATGTTTTTGGGATTGATTCGTCAAGACGCCATTCGAAGAATATGGCGGAAGCCCGCTTTTGATCGCATGCAAAGATAATCAACCAATAGTTTATCAGGTGTATTCCAATGAAAACTCGTTCAATACTGGCCACATTTCTATCTTTGGTCCTTTCTGGCACCGGCATTCTCATTGCCGGCTGTTCTCCTGAACCTGCATTTTTGAATGAATCGGATAAAGCACAGAAACCAAGAGCGGAAATCATAAATCGCAATGATGCTATTTCCAATTCTCGTCAAACAGCAATTACAGAAACGGTTCGCATTGCTAGTCCGGCGATAGTTGGTATCAATGTCACTGAAGTCAGACAAGTAAACGATAATCCATTCGGAGGTTTTTTCACTGATCCATTTTTTGATCAATTCTTCATGGGGAGAAGAAGAAATGTTGAAGTACAACAAGTAGGTTCAGGATTTTTGATTTCATCTGATGGCTATATCGTAACCAATGATCATGTTGCCGGGAATGCAAAGAAAATTGTAGTAACCATGACAAATGGTGAAAAGTATGATGCAAAAATCATTGGCTCGGATCCCGTGAGCGATGTTGCATTATTGAAAATAGAAGGAAACAATTTTCCCTTCTTGGCATTTTCCAATTCTGATGATATCATCATTGGTGAATGGTCAATTGCATTCGGAAATCCATTCGGACTCTTTGACAATAATGCAAAACCAACAGTGACTGTCGGCGTGGTCAGTAATTCGGGAGTTAGTTTTAAACAAGAGAATCGTGTATATAAAAACATGATTCAAACCGATGCTGCAATCAGTTCAGGAAATTCCGGCGGACCTTTACTCAATGCCAGAGGAGAAGTAATTGGTGTGAACACTGTCATTTTTTCAACTGCAACGAGCAATAGAGGTTCCGGTAGCATCGGCATTGGATTTGCCGTTCCAATCAATCGTGTGAAGAAGATTCTTGAGACACTCAAAGAGGAAGGAAAAGTAGATCGTAATTTCACACCCGGATTTTTTGTACGACAGATAGATGATCAGGTTGCTCGGTATTTTCAATTAGAAAAAAAACAAGGTCTTGTTGTCGTGGAAGTTCGCAGAGGCACACCGGGCGAAAAAGCCGGCATTGAACCGGGTGATATCATTCTGGAAATAGATGGTGCCAAAATTGAAAAGAATGAAGATATTGAAATGGCAATTTTCGATGGCGTCGTAGGCCAAACCATGCAAGTTCTGATTGATCGTTCGGGAGAGACAATCAAGAAAAAATTGTATCTTGAAGGCATAAAAAAGTAATTATATCAGGTCTTCTTCGTGCAAACATCAGAGAAATCTTCAATTCGAGCTGAACATCTCATCAAGCGATATAGCAAGCGTACTGTAGTGAATGATGTTTCTCTAGAATTGAATGAGGGAGAAATCGTTGGTTTGCTTGGACCAAATGGAGCCGGGAAAACAACCTCATTCTATATGATGGTTGGCATGGTAAAACCAAGTGATGGCAATGTTTATTTGAATGATAAAAAAATCACTTCCATGGCCATGTATCGAAGGGCTAGGCTCGGAGTGAGTTATCTTCCCCAGGAAGCTTCCATTTTCAGAAAACTCTCCGTTGAGAATAATATCCTCGCCATTTTGCAATTGCAGTCCATGAAGAGATCCGAACGCAAGGAAAGACTCGAACAATTATTGGAAGATTTCAGAATCACGCATATCAGAAAAAGCAAGGGATATATGCTTTCTGGAGGAGAGCGTCGAAGATGTGAAATCGCAAGAGCACTTGCGTCCAATCCAAAATTTATCTTTCTTGATGAACCCTTTGCCGGTATTGACCCGATAACCGTTGAAGAAATCATGCATCTGGTTAAAAAGCTGAAAGAAAAAGGTATTGGGGTACTCATCACCGATCATAATGTCCATGAAACATTATCCATCACAGATCGAGCATATATTCTGATAGATGGGAAAATTTTTTGTTCAGGAAGTGCCGAAGCCATCGCTCAAAATGAAGAAGTTCGAAAACGCTATCTTGGGGAAACCTTTTCATTGGAGCGATATGAATGAGACCATTTCCTCCATTTGTCTTATCTGCACAACAGATTTCAAAGTCATTCGACGGCTTTAGACCAATATTTCCTCCCATAGACATTTCACTGACAAATGGCGAAATTCTTGGAATCATCGGATGGAATGGTTCCGGAAAGTCCACATTGATGAAAATGCTATCAGGCACTTTAATGCCCAGCAATGGTTCACTTACTGTTCACTATGACGGTATTAAAGTCGAGAATGAGCACATACCAATGAAGATTGGCTTTATTGCTCCCTATCTCACAGTATATGAAGAATTCACTCCAATAGAACATGCTCGTATTTTTTGTGAAATGAGCGGAGTTGATTTCAATGAACAACTATTTGAACAGTTGATGAATATCACAGGTCTAAAACAGTATGAATCCAGACAAATCAAGGCATTTTCTTCCGGGATGAAGCAGAGAGTGAAGTATCTGCTTGCAATGATCAGACAAAACCCAATCCTACTATTGGATGAACCTTCAACAAATTTGGATAGCAAAGGACAAGAGACATTTAAAACAATCATGAATATGCAGAAAAACATGGGTGGTGGCATAATTATTGCGACAAATGAACAAGCGGAAACTGCATTCTGTGATTATATCATTTCACTTTCATGACCAATCATTATGGCGTTCACATCTTTTTTCAGGCATTTTGGGGCATTAGCGCTTTCCTCCTTGTTTCTAGTGATTTCCTGTTCTTCTTGTACGGGTACCGAGAGCAAAGAAAAAGTCTCCATTGATGAATCCAAAGCAAATTATCTGACATATTTATCTTCCATTCCATTTCCGAATTCACTGAGCTTTTGTGGCGAAAAAGTACCTTTGGATATCCTTGAAGTCCGCGAGAGAGCCGAGAGAGAGTTTTATCTGAATTTGCAATCTCCCGGACAATTGATTTTATATATCAAGAGAGCCGGAAGATATTTTCCATTATTTGAGAAAATTCTCAAGGAAGAACAAGTACCAGATGACCTGAAATATCTCGCAGTTGCTGAAAGTGCATTATTCATGGCTCGTTCTCCGAAAGATGCAGTTGGTGTGTGGCAATTCATGGAGCCAACGGCAAGATCAATGGGTTTGCAAGTGGATGAATTCGTTGATGAGAGAAGACATATTGGAAAAAGCACCAGAGCCGCAATTCAGTATTTAAGATCTGGGTATAATGCCTCCAAAAGTTGGTCACTTGCAGCCGCCGGTTATAATATGGGACATGGTAGCGTTAAAGAAAATATCACCTTTCAGAAGGGCGAATCATTTTATGATTTATTCCTGAATGAAGAGACATCTCGGTATATACTTCGCATTGCAGTGATTAAAGAGTTGATGGAGCATGCAGACAAATATGGTATTGTCTTGTCAAAAGATGATATATATCAAGAACCATCAGTCACTACTGCAAAAGTTGATAGACCCATCACTGATTTGGCAGTATGGGCAATCAATAATGGAACATCCTATAAAGATGTCAAATTGCTGAATCCTTGGATTTTGAAAAGAGCCTTGCCTGCCCCTAAACATGGCGCATATTATATTGATATCCCGAATAAACGATAAAGACATCCGTGCAAAAATCATATACTTGCACAAGATTTTTCTGATGGAGCAGTGAATTCATGTATCCCATTCTTTTTCACCTGGGACCACTCACAATTTATAGTTTTGGCTTAATGGTTGCCACGGCATTTCTGACTGCCAATTGGCTCCTGAATGCAGAACTCAAAAGAAGAGCATTTCCCAACCATGAACAATTGGGATCTTCAATCACATTGCTAGCATTGATTGGGGGAATTTTTGGGGCGAAATTATTTCATCTGTTGGAAAACCCTTCTTTCTTCTTTGCTGATCCCATTGGTTCTTTGTTTAGCGGAGAAGGATTAACATTCTTTGGTGGACTCATCACTTCCATTGTGATGATCATGATATACTTGAAAAGAAAGCATATTCCTTTTCTGGGAGTTGCCGATGCAGCTGGTCCTTCACTCATGATAGCATATGGAATTGGTCGTATTGGATGTCAATTAGCCGGCGATGGTGATTATGGAATACCGACAGATCATGCTTTTGGCATGAGCTATCCGGAAGGAATGGTTTCCACATTATCTGCGAGAAACACTGAACTCGTCGGATATTTTCAACAATTATTTCCCGGACGTCCTATACCGGAAGATATCATCGTCCATCCCACTCCTATATATGAAACGCTCACGGCATTTGTATTTTTTGGAATTCTCTGGATACTTCGCAAGAAAGATTTTGGAATGGGCCAATTGTTTGGGGTTTATCTCATTTTGGCAGGCATTGAACGATTTTTCGTGGAATTCCTTCGTATGAATCCACTATATCTGGGATTATCTCAAGCTCAGTGGATTTCAGTCGCACTCGCAATCACAGGTTCGATCGTATTTCTTCGAAAGAAATCCACTTAATCCATACCTATGATTTCTCGAAGAACAATTTCAGTCATCCCTCTTCTTGACTGAATATATTCATGTGCTTGCTCACCTGCATGATTCATTGCTCCGGCACAAATGGCATTCATCCATGCCAATGCATCATGACTATTCTTTATGATTTCCAATGCACCGATTTCCTGCAATGTCTCTGCATCAGGTGATCGCTCTATGAATGGACCACAAGCAAGTGGTATTCCATATCCGGCAGGTTCAGCGCAACTATGAACGCCTGAACCAAATCCACCGCCAATATATGCAGCATCGGCAATCGAGTAGATTGCAAGTAGTTTGCCTATTGAATCAATGATGACATGTTGATCCTGAATGTGTTCTATTTCACTTTGAAGCACGCTATTTGGGAGAGCTTCTTTGATTCGCAGACAATGTTCAGGTGTAGGTTCATGTGGAACAATAATCAATCGAATTGGTGACTGCAATAATGTCAAAGCCTCAATGAAAATGCGCTCATCAGCTTCCCAAGAACTTCCAAGAACAATGCATGGAATCTTGTCATCGGATATACCAGGCAATAATCCTCGAATATTTGTAGGGCTTTGCTTCACATTTTGTACAAGAGAATGAATTCTATCAATTCTTGTATCATGTCCAGAATGAATAGGTATTCTCAAGTTCAATTGCTGAAATGATGCTAATTCACTGCTTCCAATGGTATATAGTTCAGAAAATAATCCAAGGATGGATCGCAAAATGGCCGGAAAGAATTTCCATAGCATCGAACGAGGAAAGGTGGCATTCAGGGCATAACAAGGAATAGCTCTTCTCCTTGCTTCAATCAGATAATTCAGCCAGAGTTCATATCGAATGAAAATGATAAGATCAGGATTGATTTCATTCATGAATGCTTGAACATTGGATAGTGTATCTATTGGAAGATAGAGCACTCTATCTGCATATTCATACGATTTTCTGATGCGATATCCTGAAGGCGAAAAGAATGTCAATGTGATATCATATTCAGAAGATCTTTTTTTTATTTCCTCAATGATGGGTCTTGCCTGTTCGAATTCTCCCAAAGATGAAGCATGGATCCAAAGTGATTGTATTGCATTCTTCTTTCGTGGACTTGATTTTTGCAAGGAAATCGCTTGTTCTCTCTCACGAAATTTAGCTGAGAAGAGTGATAATATCGGCTTTGCAATTTTTATGCATACCGACCAAATAGATCCAAGAATCATCAATATTCGGGGTATTCTACCAAGAGCCATAGACATTGCCTCCTGCAACTCCTACGATGGAATCAAATCCACCCATACCGAATTCTCGATAGTAGATGAATGCAATGAATGGATGTCCTGCTCTTGCAGTGTTTCCTTCAAATTCTTCTGCAGTGAGTCGGATCGCCTTTCTCGTATCGGCATCAATTTCACCGGTCATGTATAAATACCCATGTCTGCCACGAGGTATCCACTGTCTCAGACGATATACTTTCATCTCCTCATCCCATTTCATGAGCCAGGATGGATCCGGTGACCAATTATTGAATGATCCGCTTAAGAATACTTCATGTTCAGCGAGTCTAAGTTGTGGATTGAGAAGAAACTCCAATTGCACATAATCTTTGTCACCCCAACCTATAAAACGTGTATTCATGATACCACCATCGGATCTTTCGAGAAATGATCCATTGCGCCAGAGATCAGGAGTCCACATGCGAAGCGGTGCATTTGATCGTGGATAGAGAGAATAATCCCCAAGATTCAGTACACGATATTCATTTTCAGCAGGAATGCGTTCAATTCTGAATCGCCGACCTGTCATACCGAAGCCATTGATCATTGTGCGGAGTGGATATGCATGATTTTGTTCATTCAAGGATTCATAGGATGATTGCTCGGAAACAATGAATGGTTCATCATATCTATTGAGTCTATAAAACACTGCCGTATTCAATTGTCCATCATTCAGCATTTCAGCGGATTTGGCATGAGCTTCAAGCGTATAAGCACCTGAGGAGAAGACTGTATTTGTAGGAGAATAAAAATCTCCATAGACATCAAATCGCGTCTCCACTCTTGGATCTACAACAAAAAACCGTGCGATTGCAATAGGTTGACCTGGGTCATCATAGAGATAAAACTTCGCTTTCCAATTTCCCCCGAAATTGAATTTTACATGTTCATTCGGTACTTTGAGTAGACCGGTATAGGAATACCAAATCGAAGCGGGCGGTGCCATGCGCCAATCAATGGAACTAGTCCGCAATAGTGCCGGGTCATTCAAGAATGCATTCTCATGCTCTGTCCAATCTGCATTACAATGGCTAAATATCACAAACATTTGAGGTGGAGTACTGGATTGAATATCTAATTCAATTGTCACATGAGGGAAATTATACGAAACATTCGGTCTTCTCTGTTGCGTTGGTCTCGAGCACATGGCAATGGGAGGCATTGTTTCATCATCACCACCATAGACTCTCAAAAATTTCACTTGAGGTGGCATGTTTTTTTTCAAGGTTTCATGCATATCATCATCGGATGCTTGAACATAATGTCCAAGCAGTATATAAACAATGATATGAATAAATATCGCAGTCATCAATATGCAATCCGAAATCCATAACCTACATAGTCTTCTCTTTCGGTATGATACATACCATGTATAGATCTACCAAAAGATGCAATGAGCCCGAACCAAAAACCTGTAGATTTCTGCATACGATATTTCAGACCACATTGAATGGAATGTGTAGGCAATGTTATTCCCTGCACTTCACTGATTCTCACATCATATCCGGATTCAAATACCATATTGTTTCCAATTGAATAGCGTGTATCAATTCCGAGCTGCGGAACAATTGGGCCAATATTTCTTGGTTGTGTTGACCATATCCATGTGATCCCTGCATAGAGCCTGACATCACGTATCATTATATAGCCTGATACATCTGCAAATTCTCTGCTATACACAAATGGTTTCCGTTCAGTGAATATTCCTTGTGCATCAGCGGCGCCATCAACTAAGTGTGTTGAGATATGCGAAAGTCTAAGTCTTGCACCTGCTGGCATTTCACCAATCTTTCCATGCATCGAACCTTGTAATCCAAAGAAATAATCAGCGGTTTCGACCGGAAATTTGAAATTCCCTTCACTTCTCAATCTGGTAAGAATAAATGCATCAGCCCCAAATCCTAATTGCCATCCGGAACCAATATCATAGTGATCCAGATCTATCGTTTGCCCGATATCCAGTCGCAAACGATCTGCATTTGGTTGATAGAATGAACCAACTCTTGCTTCAAG
>Ga0172373_10004847_pt1 | contig 18739 bp, 8 predicted proteins | sample Lak10m_2_FD_114546 | JGI IMG/M metagenome (GOLD analysis project Ga0172373, IMG submission 114546) | Freshwater microbial communities from Kabuno Bay, South-Kivu, Congo - kab_092012_10m | ecosystem: Environmental > Aquatic > Freshwater > Lake | place: Democratic Republic of the Congo: South-Kivu...
ATTATATGTATCTTTAATTCAACCATCTTTTAATGAGATGGTTGATAAGATCGTATTTACATATAAATTCACAAGTCTACCAAACATAGAAGATTTAAAAGACGAATGCAAAATATGGCTTACAACTATCCTAGATAAATATGACGTTTCAAAAGGATCAAAAGCGTTCTCATACTTCTCAGTTATTACAAAAAATTGGTTTATTCATAAAGTAAAAAAGAATTCCAGCGGAAAAGAAGTTGGACTTGAGGATATTTCTCAAGAATTTGAAGAAGAAAACTTATTTGTTATCAATACATACGAAGAAAGTAGAGAAAAAAGTGAATTTTGGAGTGCTCTATGGACCGAAATGGATGGTTGGAGCAAGAATATTAAAAAGCAAAATGAAAAAACAGTATACGATGCAATAAGACAATTAATTCAACGTAAGGAAGAATTAGAAATTTTTAATAAAAAAGCTATTTATCTATATATAAGAGAGATGACTGGTTTAAATACAAAGCAGATAGTCTCTAGCTTAAATAAATTTAAAATAATATATGCTCGTTTTGTAAAAAATTGGAATCTTGGAGAGCATAAAACAGGTAAATAGAGATGTCAAACAGTAAAAGTGTTGAAAAGTTAGTAGAAGAGGCTATACATAATATACAAGTTGATAGGGCATGCGCATCAAAATTATTAACAGATGTAATGATCATACTAACAACAAATAATGACTCTGATAGCCACAAGAGACTTGGAGAAGTTGCTTCCAAGTATCTAGAAACACTTCAAAGAAGTAATGAACAACTTGTAAAAATTGCCGCGTTATCAGCAAAATCATCAGGAATAAAAACAGGCCTATCAAAAGAAGACATAAATTCTATATATGATGAGGTGGTATCTGATAAAAAATAACTATGGCTAATCCAAAAACACTTGAAGAACTACAGCAAGAATATGGCCTAACAGAAAATGAAACAATAGAGGACATTTTTCCAATAATGGAAGGTGATCCAAGAGATGCATTTTCTGTTATAAGAAGTAATCTAGAGATAATTAATTCTTCAATAAACTCAATCAATAAACCAAAAAAATTTAGTGATGCCTATACTGGAGAAATAAAAAGAGTTAGAAGTCAATTAACAGCAGTTAATTCATCTCCAACAATGCAAGCAAGAAGAAAAAAATTTGTATATGGAATAGTTCTTGCTGCGGTCTCAACACCATTAGCCCCAGATAAATTAGAAATATATATAGATGTTCCAGGATACAATGAGTGTCCAGTAAGCCATCCAGATGATGTAAGTTTACCATCCTTTAGATTTCAAAAAATACAACATTTAAAATTTTATCCTGTAAATTACGATGAAAATTTAGGAATAGTACCTATAGTTGGTGGAATAGCAAAAGTAGAAGTTTCCCCTACGTTTCCAACATATTCTGAAGATTATCAAAGGGAAAATATTTTTCTTGGTATGTATGACGAGCGAGGATATGTAAGTTGTAGAACAGATTTAAAAGATATTTCTACTTTTAATCGTCAGATGTTTGATAGCTATACACAAGCCGCTTCAGAATCTAGCACAATAACTCCACCTTCTGGTAGTTATAAAGTTGGCGATCAATTAGGCTTTGGCGGGCTTCCTGTTGCAGGCGCAAAGATAATATCTATATTTGGCTTTGCGCCATCACTAAAAGGACCACAAGAGCCACCAGAATTTAACTCTGGTATAGACCTGGAAGCTTCCGCTGGGGCAGTTGTTTTTGCTGCGGCTTCAGGTGAAGTAGTATATGCTGGCACTCCAGCAAATGGTGACCAATCATCATTTCACCCAAACGATGGAAATTCAATAGCAATTAAGCATGCTAGAAGCACCTATACCACATACTCACATCTCGCTAATGCGCAAGGTGTTAAAGTCGGAGAAAAGGTCATAAAAGGTCAACCAATAGGAACGGTGGGCATGTCTGGCGGCGCTAGTAAGCCTATGTTACATTTTGAACTTAGAAGGCAGATGGTTTACAAGAAATCTTCTATAAATCCAGAAAATTTCTTAAGAAGTGTAAATTTTACTTCTGCTACAACAGAAGGATCCCAAGTATCCGATACGCAGAATGTACCAGCTGCATTTGTTCCTCCTGCATCATACACTGCTGTTGATGCATATTCTGCAAGTCGACCAAAAAATAGACCAAAGATGCTAATTACTAAATTTAATACAGATAAAGTAAGCGCAGATGCAACACTTAACAAGGGAACAGATTTTATTTTAGCAAGAGAAGATATAACGTCAGATTTAGAATCAATAAAAAATTATTTAAACTTTTATGAAATACCATTTTCTTGTAGATTTATAGACATAAGCTTAAAAAATAATAATCTATCCCCTTTGTGTAAAGTTGGACTAGAAATAAATTTAAATCCAAACGCTGGGTTGGTAAAAGATTCGTACCTAGAAAAAGATGAATATTATATAGGTCCAAACTATTCTAAGCCTTGCGGTATGGGATATAGATTAAATATCTATGGAAATATTAAAAGAAAAGCTATACATGAAAAGTATAAATATGAAGAAAAAATACTAGATATTTATTCTGTAAATGGAACTTATTTAAAAAATAAACCTAATATTAAAAAAATTCTTAGACCAGTTGTAGATATCTCTAAAATGTTTTATGATCATGGGTTTATACAAGCAATACCAAGTAATGCTTTTTTTGAAAAAAGCGACACAGAATCATCTAAGTGGTTTGTATGGTATAAACCGGCTAATATTAATCTTGGAGATACATACAGGAGTGTACTAGATACAGTTTATGATTTAAAAAAATATCCGTATCTTGAAATACCAGACATGATTTGGAATGGAGAGAAGTTTTCATGGGCAATTTAAAAGAAGGCAAGAGAATAGAGCCGCTAGCATTCATTGATGATCCAAATATAAGAAAGGCAATAGAAGAAGGAAAGATTAATATTAGTTCTTATACTGGTGTTGGTGGCAAGCTTGGCCGTGAAATGAATCCTTCGTATAATAAAGCTGAAAGCGAAAAGGTAATTAAAGGCCCAACGAATAGTATGATAATTTTTGGTAAGGATAGAAATGGAGGAGTTGGGAGTGGATATGGCGGTAGAGGCTATACTGGCTGCGCTGCAATAGATATAGTCGCTGGATTGGGAGGTCCATCATTTATACCACAAACAAAATATGGATCACTCGCTTTAATAGAAAAAGATTTTAATAAAGACGCATCAAGAATATATGTATCACAAATGACAAATATAGATGAATATTTTAATCTACCATCTGTGTTTTTATTTCAACAAGGCGTACCATTCCAATTGGAAGATTCAACTGCAACGGCTGGCATAGGAATAAAATCAGATAATGTTAGAATTATTGCTAGAGAAAATGTAAAAATTGTAACTATTCACGGAGGCTTTAATTCTCTTGGAAGAAAAGTTCCAAATAATGGAATAGATATTATTGCTGGTGTTAATGTTGTTGGTGCAGATACAGATCCATTTTTAAAATTACAACCTATGGTAAAAGGTGATAACTTAATTGAGTGCCTAGAGACAATGATGACAAGAATAAATAATGTTCAATCAGAATTGAGCTCATTTATTGAAACACAAAGAAAAATAAACGATATAATGCAAAGCCATACCCATCTTTCTGGTCGTGCAGGTAAACAAACTTCAAGTATTTTAGGCCCACATGGTAAAATTCATAATTTTAAAATTTTATTAGATACAGTTGTAGATATTCTTTCAAATACAAGATCTCTTATTAATCATGGATCTATATATTTTAATGCATCAAGTCCAAAATATATTTTAAGCAGATTTAATAAAGTAAATTAGGAAAATAATTAATGAATTTTTTATATCCACTACCATCCACATCTACTCATAAATTAGTATCATTTAGAGGAATCTCGACAGAATACCCGTCTTCTAAGAAATACAACTCAAGACAAGATTATAATTTTAATAACTTCCAGGAAGGAGTTGAGGTATTTTTAGTTAGAGAAAATATTGGATATAAATCTTTATGGTCCCACGTAAAATGTATTAATAAAAATTACGAAGAGCAAGATTTTTATTCAAAAGATATATTTGTTTTAACATCTAATTTACAAAATATAGGAACAAAAGAAAATTATTCTGTTGAGCATAAGCCAGAGTCGTCCATAAATTTAAAAGCACAAGAGATTGATGTACTCACTAAAGAAATATTTGTGCCATATGTAGATAAAAGAAATGGTCTTTTATCTGTAAGAATTCAATTAGACTATGATAAAATTTTAGATCTAGGTTTTTTTCTAAACGTATTAGAGACAGCTTTTTATTCTGGAGCTAAGATTCTACTAGGACATATGGGAAGAAGTGTAGTTGAGGACTCAGACATATATCAACTACAAAAAAAATATTATACATTTGGATATATCAATAGCGATCTAGATATAACAATAAGAAGAGATTGTGAGCCATTAACACTAACAGTTTCAATACCTTTAAATTTTAAAGATATTGTTAAAGAAATGGTTATACCAGAAGAAGTAAATAATCGCGGAGAAGTTCTAGACAATCCAGATATTTTTACAGTTACATTTTCAAATAAAAATTTTTCTTCAATTATTAGTAATTTAATATCAATTATTTCTGGAAGATCTGGTGATCTAGATATGTTTTTATATCCCGGAAATAAACAATATGCATCATTTCTACCGGAAGCGCAAATTGAACTTTTAAGAGCATTTGCTGATAGTTTGTTTGCATTAATGCAAGTTATTGGTTTTCCAATCGACGTTGATTCAAATAAAGTAACATTATATAATTTTCAATTAAAAAGAATACCAAATGAATCATTAGTTTTAGTTAATGGATGGATTGATAGTCCTGAACTCGGACGAGTATTTTTTACTCCTGCTTTTATAGAGCAGTGTAAACTAAACGGAGCTTTTTTTAGTCCTAGAATATTTGGATATTTAGAAAATTATAGTGAACTCATAAGAGATGGTAATAATAGTAATATTTCTATAGATGAATTCATCAATAAATATGTAAAATATCCAAAGACTACGCTAATTGACATAACAGAAAAAGGCCCAGATGGAGGAAACTTAGATCCAGCATTGGTTAAGGAATTTAAATTAAGGTTTAACACTGATGTGGAGGGATGTTTAACATTAAAAGATGTAATCGGCGCAGTTGATACGGCGGTTGGAATTGTTTATGAGACTATTGGTATAACGGTTAGCGGCGGAGTCGGTGGAGTAGATTCACAAGGAAAACCAAATATTGGAAGTTATTATTGGTGGATTGGAAAAAACGATGTAACAGACAAAGATGATCCTCAAACCACGTGGAGTAAATCTTTTCAAATAGTTGCAAATTATAAAAAGTATAGTCAAGAATTATTTACAACTGCCGAGAATAATAAGAGTGGCGCAGAATATGCAATGAAAAGTGCAGGTGAAGCCGCAGCAATAAAAGCATCTGGTGGCGCAACAGATGCCTATGGCGCTTTTACTAGTTCTTTTTATGATGCATTTGGAGAACAAAAAGGCGCAGATTATTTTTCAAATAATGAATTAATGTGGCTAACACCAGATGCAAGCAAAGGAGAAACTGGTGCGCCAATTAATGGAAACATGCCTATTTCTGGTAGTCAATGGCTGTACAATAGCCTAGGTATACTCGCAAGCCGATTTAATTGGCAAGAATTCATATTTTCTCAAATATATTGTGCTTTAAAGGGTAGTGATCCAAATAATAAAGAAATAGCTGCTATGTGGTCACAGGTTCCTGCTAGACTTATAGAGTATTTAAAGTTTTTAAGATCAACAGAGAAAGCAAGAGGCTGGAAAGCCATCCAGTCTTGGAGAGACGCAGTTAGTGGTTTTCCTTGGGATTTTAAGCTTAGTTGTGATGATGGATTTGTTTATGCAATTAAAGCAATAATTTGGTGGATGAAAAGGGCCTTAACTGCAATTAAAGCAGCAACCGCAGGAGCCGAAAAATTTAATAAAGCTATAGAAAAATTAACACTACAAAAGTCAAGAGATCCTTGGATTGCATTGGCGAGAGTATTTTTTAAAGTAACCACTAAAGCATTATTTGATGCAGTTTTTGAATTTTTAAATGATTTCGCTACTCCATTTTGCGATCCGCCGCTTGATCAATCACCAGATAACTTTGGAGACCCATTCAAAATAAAAGATACTGGCGCAAGATTTGCGGCGGGTGACCCATACTTAACAGAAAATCCAGAAGAAAATAGCCCAGAAAAGCAAAAAATGGGAGAAATAATAAATGAAATTACACTTGGGCAAGATTTAGAATATACTGTTGATGTCATTCAATTATTTTTAAAAGATTTACGATGTATTTTAACTCCATTAGAATCAGTTAGGCTACTAAGAGGAGATCCTTCTGATGAGGCATTAAATATTGCCAGAAATTTAATAAAAGCAAAATACTCAAAAGAACCAGAAGATCTATCTTATTTGCTATTTGAAAAAAAATTAGAAGAATTTTTTAGAATATTAGGTGGAGTTGTAGATCAAAACTTATTAAGTGAAATAGAAGATGCCTATGATAGATCAGAATCTCAATCAAATTATTCATATGAGGAATATTGTAAGGATAACAGAAGACAGATTGTAGAAGATTTAATTAACAATAAAGTTCCAAAAGAACTTGGGATACTAGAGCAAAAAACAGCTAGAAGACTTGCAAGAGCTAAAAAATTATTAGAAAAGTTAAATAATCCATATCCTGATCTAAATTTAATTTATCTTTGCGATGATGAAGAAGATGACGACGTACAATCATTTAAAAATCAATTTGTTGGCGAGGCTGCAACTAATGTTAAAAGCATGTTTGAGCCAGTATTAACATCATTCAACGATGAATCAACTAGAATATCCGAACAATTTACCGAAAAGAAAACTTTTTTTAGAATAAATGATACGGATAAAAAACAATTTGGTAGTGTAGACTATAATTTATACAATACAAATCTTCAATTTAATATTAAAGATTTACAAGCAAATAATGAAGGTTTTTTTACAAAAGAAAAAACTGGTGAAACAAAATATGGAAAAATTAAATATATTATAAAAAATAAAACAGCATTAAGTGATGAACAATTATATAATTTATTAATCGATCAAGAAGTTGAAAAAATAGATCTACCACAGTGTACCGGTAGCTTATTTGAATCTGGCAGCGTAGATGATCAATTTTATAAATTTGCATCAGATGAAAGGGTTGTATATATACGGGAATTAGATAATAAAAAAATTCCTTGGCCATCTCAACCAAATAAAGATTTAGAATTTGCATTTCCTTTTCTTAAAAATGAAACTCAAAAATCTCGCACATTTACTGATTATATAAAAGACTATAATCCAAAATTTTTCTTACATTTAAAAAATAAAACTAGCATATTAGCAGTATGTGCTACGCAGACGGTTGTAAAACAAGAAGGAATTTTTAATGAATTTCCGTATTTAATAAAACAATATGATTTAGAAGAGAGACAAATATTTTTTAGACATATCTTTTACGATAAGGAAACAGATTTAATTAGAGTAGTTTATGAAGCAGAATTTCAACCTCTTAGATTAACTGGTAGAGATCCATTTGGATTAACTTCCGCTGAGAAGCAGGCAAGAATATTAAATCTAGAATCTAGAAAAAAATTCCTTGGAACTATGGATTTGTATGTCGGCCATATGTGGTCAGAAGTAAGAAATAATAATGAAGGCAATGGCTTAGAAGTTCCTATTGATTTTTCTTGGACAGAGACTATGGTGACTTCTTCAAAAGCATTTGATGACAAATTTAGGCCAAATGTAAAAGTTTTTAGCACTACTTTTGTAGAAAATAATATAGCTTTATATGGATTTACAACGGAAGACACAAGATCAGAGCAGTCCGCTTCATTTAAGGAGTTTCCAACAGATGGAGTTAGGTATTACGATTCAGAACAAGCAGTGACCGCTCAAAAAGAATACTTTAGAAATAGATCAAATGTGTATGTTTTAAATTCTGATTTTATAACACTATTTGCACAAAAAAGTAGTTCTTATGATATTAAAATAAATTATGCTAATCAGCAATTTTTAGATCAACGGCGAGAAGATAGACAAGAAGCTGCCGCCGCAGATCAAGCAGATAGAGCATCTGGCGCATCCAGTGAGAATCCATTTAGTACACTAGAAGGAGGAGGAGGCGTCCCACCACCAATTCAAGCCCCACCCGCCAATGTTAGTCCTACATCATTCCCATTCACTCCTCTTAATGAAAATTTAGTATATCAAGATAGAGCATTTACAGGAAATATAATAAAATCAGTCTTTTATGAAATAAAAGATCAGGTAGATGATATTATAAATTATAGATTAGTATCTGATGCTGCTTCTTTGTACAAAAAAGATGGTATTTTTAATATAGAGCAAATTTATGATCCATCATTAAAACAATTTGTTCAAAAGGTTAATATAGCATCTGGTAGCCCTTCTGGGCAATCTGTAGAATATAAAAAATATTTTTCTATTAATGTTGCAAAAAATAAAGAAATTATAGATCTTCTTGGTGGAGATGAAGAGTATAAAGTTCTATATGAAAAAGCTGTTATTGGAGGAAATAACACGGTTTTAACTTCATTTTATCGAAGTGTATATAAAAAATTATTATCGAGTGATTATTTCAGATATACAATTCCACAAGAGTATCCAATATGGGAGCAATATAGATTTAAGTATACATCAGATCAAACTGTTTTAAATGAAGTAGGAGTTAAAATAGGTGAAATTTTTTATAATGATACTCTAGAAAATTTCACAAATAATGCTAAAGAAAAAGCTTTAGTTATGGAACAAAGAAAAGAATTTTTTGATAGATGGTCAAGAAAATATGCAACTTTTAATAATTTTAATTTATCAAACAATGAATTCTATAAAAATTGTAAATATATACCGCATTATATAAATTATTACATGATAGAAGGTCGCGCAAAAAATGAAGCAAAGCAAACCTTATGTGATGATAATATGCGCGATGTACCAAAAACAATGATTGATGATATATTAGTAAATGTATCGTTTAGAGTTTACGTTGTTGACGCAATTATGAAAGTTTTACCATTTTTGTCTCTTATGTCTAAAGATGAATTATTTTATTTATACAAAGATGATTTTTTTATAGATTTAGTTAGAGAGTCAGTAAAGCGTGAAATGCACCAATATACGTCAAATTATGTATTTGATACAAAAAATGATTATTATCAATCATTTGTTAGACAAAAGGTCATACCAACATATGAAAAATATTCAAGCACAGATTCAGTTAATCCACTAAAGCCAGAATTTATTTCAGAACGCGAAGGGGATACCGAAAAGCAAGTAAATTATTTTATAAAAAAAGAAATTAAATATGCTATAGATTTTATTGTAAAAAAACAAATAATAATACCACAAGAAACAAATGATAGCGATGAACATTATTCTAAAATTTTTGTAAATTATGTCCCGACTGGAATATCTACATATCCAACAAGTAGATGGTTTGATAGCTCCGCTGTTGAAATTAACGATGATCAGGTTAAAGATGTTGTAGCTAGAAATTTTATGTCAAGTGCATATAACACACTTGCTGAAAAAGCTGGAACACTTTCAACTGACCTAGCATTGGCAGCTAAAATATTTCTCAAACTAAGAATGCACTTTGCAAGAATGATGTTTAATCATGTTTTAGCCTATGCAAATGTTGCTTGTGTTGTTGATGTTGATAAGAGATCTATGCTTGCAGCAACTAAACAAGAAATAGCAAATATTTTCTTTTCTTTGAGCACTATAGATGGAAATGATACTAATTTTGAGCAACCTTCACAAGCAGATATTTTATCTAGTTTAAATAAACTTGCGTTTAGTGAAAATCCATCCCTTTATGCCGACATAAATGATTTTAATGGTTGGTATTATGTTAAATTTATAGTACAAGCAGTTTTTGATGCTACTCATCAAATAACACAAACTGTGGCGTTTAATCAAGATCTTGGAGTTAGAGCTGCAAGAATAACAAATGAAGTATTGGCAATCCTTAACTCAACAATTTGGGCGGTTATAGATAGAGAAGTAATGGTAAACCTAAAAAATGATTTTGCTAGAACAAATAACTTTTTAGGATATTTTTATGCAAAAAGAACAGAAGATGTTCTATCGCCAGCAGCTTTACCGTGGATAGGTTCAGAAGTGCCAGTGACCCTGGGATTTTGGCTTGGTTTTGCTATTGCAAATTTTTTTAACCCCGCTCTTAAGATTGGTCAAGATTATTTTTCAGGAATTGGAGTTGGATATCTTATTCTTGATGCAATCAAGGAAATTGAATATACATGGAGAGCACTACAAGAGTTTGAACAGCTACAAAAAATGCTCAATGCGAACGCAGCAGAGTTATGCGATGTACCAGGTAAAATTATTCAAGTCTTCCCATGTAGTGAAGAGGTACAAAACTATCTAATTGAAGATACAAAATTGTTAGAAAATGGATTGCAAAATTATGAAGATGCATCACTAGAAGATAGTAATGTAATACGTGATTCAGAAGGAAATATGATATATACATTCCCAGTTATTGAATCAGGAGAAGTAGTTATTCGGGAACTAAAAGTAGCTATAGCAGAAGCACGTGAAAGCTTTGATATTTCTTGGGGTAATGTAGTTGCACCGGTTCCTTCACCACAACCATATGTTAATGGAATTGTTTATCTACAAAAAGAAGAGCCAAATATTTTATTAGAATTTAGTAGACAAAAACCAAATCCTAGACAAGCGTTTGTGTATAACGGAGGAAATCCAGTTGCGCAAAGAAACGGACAGATTATTTTACTGAAGAAAGAACTAAATTCAGATGGTAAGTATGAGCCAATTAAATACTCTGTTAAGGGGCCAGGAAATGAAGATACAATAGTATATTATACTATTCCAGCTATTCCGCAGAAAAAATAAAGATTTTTATAACTTTTAAAAACAAAACTATTTATTTAAATGACAAAATACGCACCAAGATTACCAATTATAATAAACGATAAAGATAAAAATAATGATTTTATTTACATAGAGGAAGCTATTCCTAATGTAAGACAAGATCTAAAAATGCTCCTGCTAACCAACCCAGGAGAAAAATTAATGGATCCAAATTTTGGAGTTGGAGTAAGAAGGTATTTATTTGAGCTGCAAAATGGAGTTATAGATACAAGAGTTGATAATGGTACTAAAAGTTTCTTTATAAAAGACTTAAAAAATGAATTATCTCAAAGAATAATAAATCAAGTAAATAGCTATATGCCACAAATAACTATCAACTCAATAGAAACAACAGATGTAGATAAATCTTTATATTTGACTATTAATTTCTCATATTTAGGATTTTTTACAGATATATTTACTATAAATTAGGTAAAAACCTTTCATGAATAAAACATTTAAACCAAATTATTTATCTAGAGATTTTTCTTCTATAAAAGAAGACTTGAAAAAATATGCACAAAGATATTATGCAAACTCTTTAGGTGATTTATCTGAAGCAAGTATTAATTCTTTTTTAATAGAGTCTGTTGCTTATGTTGGAGATATTCTTTCTTATTATTTAGATTATCAGGCAAATGAAACTTTTCTTCCAACAGCAGTTGAAACAAGAAATATACTAAAACTAGCAAAAACTTTAGGATATAAAGAAAAAGTAAACTCAAGTGCATCTGGTAAGATAACAATGTATATATTTGTACCGGATAATAATGGACCAGACTACGCAGCAATGCCTATTATAAGAAAAGGTACACAATTTACTTCAACAGATGGTTCTGACTACGTATTAGCAGAAGATATTGAAATAAAAGAAGAGATGGTTGGTAAAAATTGGGTTGTTGCAAAAGTAAATAATGTTGGAAAGCCTTTATTTTATGCAGTTAAAGTACATGCACCGATTTTATCTGGAAGAATTGTTACAGAAAGCTATAGTGTTGGTGATTTTTCTAAATTTTATAAATTATTTTTAAATAGTACAAATGCTGTTGAAATTTTAAGCATAAAAGACGGCCAAGGCAACTATTATTATGAAGTTCCAAACCTTTCTCAAAACATAGTACACGTTAGCGTATATAATCCAGGCGATACGGACCAAAAATATATGTTAAAATCCATTTTTGCGCAAAGAAGATTTGTATTTGATTATGAAGATAATAGACCATACATATTATTTGGCGCAAAACAGTATAGCCCAGACGACGATATACAAATAGATGCCGCTATGGAGCCAAATAAATTTTTATTAAACAAATATAACAATGATTATCTAACAGATGGATTTTTTGAGCCAAATAAATTAATAAAAGGTGATGGATTTGGTATTGGACCAGAAAATACTACACTGGAAATAACTTATAGAATCAATACTAACTTTAATAGTAATGCAGATATAAATACTGTAACAAATATAGAAACACTATTGACATCATATAATTCTCAAGATCTTATTAACCCAATAAAAAATGCAGTAATAAACAGCATACAAGTTACAAATGAAGAGCAAATTATAGGCGATTCAATAACTGTAACAGCAGAAGAAATTAGAGATCTTGGTGCAAATATATTCTCTTCTCAAAATAGAGCGGTAACTGCTAAAGATTATGAGACATTATCTTATATGATGCCACAAAAGTTTGGATCTCTAAAAAGAGTAAAAGTTGAGAGAGATCCGACCAGCTTAAAAAATAATATAAATATTTATACTATTTGTGAAAATCAATATGGACACTTAATAAAATCAAATAGTGGAGTTAAAGAAAATTTAAAGACGTGGATTTCACAGTATAAAATATTAACAGACTCAATTGATATATTAGATGCAAAAATTATAAATCTTGGTATACATTTTGTTGTGATGATAGATCCAGTAGCAAATAAATTAGATGTTTTATCAAGAATTAAGACATTTTTAAGAAATAAATACTCTACTTTACCACAGATAGGTGAACCATTTAATATTTTAGATGTCTATAGGTATATAAGAAGGTTTAGTGAGGTATTGGATATAAAAGATGTAAAAATTATAAATAAAGTAGGTGGTAACTACTCTTCAACTAGGTTTGCAGTTGAACAAAATTTAACGCTTGATAAAACTATCATCAAAATTCCAAAAAATGCACTTTATGAAATAAAAATACTAAGCGATGATATTACAGGAGATGCAATCTAGTGTCTATTAAAAAGTATAAAATAACTGCCGATAATTCAATTACTGATGGTTTATATCAATTTTCTAATAATAGATCAAAATTAGCAAACAATGGAGCAGCAGATTCACTTGAATTATTTTCACTGTATGCGTCAGGCTCAGATGCATATAGAAGTAGAATACTTTTAAACTTCTCCACAGAAAATATAATACAAGATAGACAAAAAAATTTATTACCAAGTGAAGGTAATGTTAAATTTTTTTTAAATCTATATAATGTTGCACACGAACAAACACTCGCAAGAGATTTTTATGCTTCTATTTTACCTATTTCTTCATCTTGGGATGAAGGATATGGGCTAGATTTAGATTTAAGGACCGATATTGGTCAAACTGGTTCAATCGGATATGGATCAAACTGGATATGGAGAACAAAAGAGGGAAATTCTTACGCTTGGAACCAAGAAGGTGGAGATTTTATCTATCAATATGAAAAAAATTATCACTTTAAAACAGGATTAGAAGATTTATCTATTGATGTCACCAACATAATTGAAGATCAAATTAAAAATATTATTCCTAGAAATGGTATAGCAATTAAAATTTCCGGATCTTATGAAGATGGCTCAAGGCAAGAGGATTATTATACAAAAAGATTCTCAGCTCGCAGTTCAGAGTACTTTTATAAAGTTCCAACTATCAATGCTTATTGGGAAGAGCAAATAAAAGATGATCGTGGAGAGTTTTATTATTCAAGCGACAGTTTAAGTCCTGCAGATAATAGCGGAAGTATATATTTTTTTAATAAAAAAGATGGAATCTTAACTGATGTCTATAATAATCCAACAATTTATGTTAAAATTTTAAATTCTGACAATCAAATACTAATAGATAATATTACAGTAGAAAAAATAAATACAGGATCATACAAAGCACAGCTAGCTTTATCCGGATCAGAAGAAGAAGATTTAAAAGATGTATGGTATTCCTCTAATAAAATATATTATACTGGCGTAATAAATGCAAAATCTAGACAATTTGAAGATAGTTTAACTAATGACGAGTATGTTTTTTCAATAACCAATATAAAGCAAAAATATGATAGCCAAGAAACAGCTTTATTTAAGATATTTTCTAGAAAAAAGAATTGGAATCCAAATATTTATAAAATAGCTAATACCCAATTAAATTCTTTAAAGTTTAATAATTTATACTATAAAATTACTAGAATAATTGATAACTCAACTGTATTAGATTATGGAATAGAGCCAATAAAATATACAAAATGTGGATATGATAAGAATGGAAATTTCTTTAATATAGATATGAGTATGTTTGAGCCTGGATATATGTACGAAATAAGTTTAATGTTACTAGTTGATGATCAAAAGAATGAAATAAAAGACAAATTTAAATTTAAGGTTGAATAATGGCTAGTACAATAGATATTTTTAATAAAAAAGCTGTAAGTGATGACAAGATTTTAGAATCAAAGGTCACAAATAATTACACTAATGAAGAATTATTACAATTAAGTAAAAAACAAGAAAAGTTTTTACCAAACGTAGATTATAGTGATCCAAAAAACTTTGCAAGATTTGGTTCCGCAGAAGAATATTACAAAAATTCTATAAAATATATAAGCCAAGAGTATCCTTTTGATGGCTCTTTAGAAGAAAAAATCAAGTGGAGTGAGGGTTTAACTGATTTTGAGTACTATATTTTCTCAAAAGAGTATCCAAGATCAGTTGGATATGCAAATTTATCTGCTCAAAATTACATAAAAGTATATTCTCACGTAAAAGATCCTATTTCTTACGTATCAACTGATGAAATTTACAATTATAAAAAGTATTCTGATACAAATTTATTAATTTTATCAAGTAGTGTTATTGAAAAACCTGGTATTTGTCTTGAATCATGGGCTAGATTTAGTCCTTCAATGGATAATAAATTTTTAACAGTAACTGCTTTATCGACAACAGATAATATTTCATTCACAAATGTTGATTTAGTAACATTAAAAGCTTCGGCTTCAAATTTTTATGTATCAAATCGATTAGGCAACGAGATTACATTAAACTATACAGTACCAACGTCAGAATGGCATCATTATGCCTTTAATATAAAGTCTGGTAGCGTACAATTATTTGTTGATGGTAACCTAGTTGAAGAAAATAATTCACTTTCTTTCAACGATGTTTGTACGTTTACATCCAAAGGCCTCTTTTTACAAGATATATTAACATTTGATGATAATGCAGATGTAGAAAAACAACCAGTATTTACAATATGCAGCGGTAGTAATGTTAGTATTGATGATATTCGTCTATGGAATAACACAAGAACTGTTGAAGAGATAGGCAGAAACTGGTTTTTAAACGTAGATAGAAGAGTTATTGATGAAAATCAAGACTCAAATCTATTATTTTATTTTAAATTCAATGAAGGATGGGATCCAGAGCTTGGTTATCTATGTCTTGACTACTCAGGAAGAAAAAATCATTCACAAATAGTGAATTATAATTCTGCATGCAGGACTGATTCATCAGCTATAGATGATTCTAGCTTGTGTCAGGATCTAGAAAAGCCAGAAATTATAGTTTCTGGCCTTGAATACTCAACTGTTGTCACTGACTTTTATAATGAAAAAATTTTATTAGGTAAAGATCATGATTCGGCAAACATGCACTTGTTATATAACAAATTTCCATCTTGGCTTATAGAGGAAGAAGAAGAATTTGAAGATAAAAATTTAAAAAAAATAATACAAATAATTTGTTCCTATTTTGATGACTTGTATAATAAAATTAAAGAGCTATCTGATCTAAAATCATCAAAATACACATCAGATATGGATAGAGTATATCCATTTTATGATAAAATCTTAACATCAATGGGGTTTGATGTAACGGATATATTCAGCAATCTAACATCTATACAAAAAATATCATCAAGAGAAGATAAAACTCTTTATGACGAAGAGATACAAAAGGTAAAAAATGTAGTTTTTCAAAATATATACAACAATTTACTTTATATCTTTAAGTCAAAGGGTACAGAAAAGTCTTTAAGAAGCTTTTTAAGATCTTATGGCATAAGTGAAGATCTGGTAAGAATCAATCTTTATGCAGATAAAACAAATTTTGGTGCAGTAGATAAGTCTAGGGAAACAGTTGTAAAGAAAAAAACAATTACAATGAGTGATTCAAGCTCGATTTATCTAAGTTCATCTGCCGTACCCGATGAAAACTACTTTACCCTAGAAACATCTTTAATGTTCCCGCAGAATTTAAAAGAAAATGCACCAACGGAAGTCTCACTATTTGGTATTTCAAATAGTTTATATGATTATTACGTAACCGTAAAACAAGAAGATAGCAAAAATTATAAATTCATTTTGCATGAAAGTAATTCATCAGGAATTCTTTCAGAATCTGTCAGCTATACTACTGATAACTTATATGATAACTCTGTTTGGAATCTTGCATTACGAAAAAAATCACATGTAGATAAACTATATGATGGCGTAGCACCTGGTCCGTGGAATATAGAGTTATATTGCTGTAATTATAATACTTTGCCCACTGTACAAATAAGTTGTTCTATGGAATATTTTAATGATGATGATTTAAAATATTATATTGGAGCAAGAAAGACAGATTTAACTGGTAGCCTAGAAATACCATCAAATTCTAAATATTTATATTGTAATTTTTGGTCTAGCGACCTAGATAATAGTGGATATTTAAGTAATGATGAGATCAAAAGTCATAATATGGATATTTTAAACTATGGCGTCAATTAAAAACCTAAGAGCTTCATGGAATTTCGATACAGTAACTGGCTCAAACTCTATTGGAGAGTTTGAAGTTAAAGATGTTTCTAATACATATTATGGATCTGGTGATGGATTTGCAACAAATACAAAGTTATTTTTATTAAAAGAAGATATCAAAACAAATAAAAAGCTACAACTTGAAACGCTCGAAGGGTCTGAAACGATTCAAATTCTAGAAGAGGATGACCAAAGAATTAGCGAGCTTCATAAGCCATCTTCAATACAGTTATTAGTAGAAAATAGCATGTATCAAACAATCTCAGATGAGATGTTAAATATGTTTTCTACAATAGACGCATATGCTTTTAAATTTATTGAACCTTACAATAAATATAAACCAGAATATGATAAATTACAAGAGCAGAGTAGAGAGTTTTTTTCTAAAATTCTAGAAAAGCCAAACTTAGAAAAGTATACAGAATTTTATAAATGGATTGATTCTTCTCTCGGTAGTATGATCGATCAGCTTAAACCAGAGAACTCTAATTCAAATAAAGGTTTAAAAAATACTGTCGAAAGCCATATTCTTGAAAGAAATAAGTATCAGCATAAATTACCATTAGTAATTTCAAATAATAGATTTTTTAGCCACAAAAATCCAATAAACGCTAGAAGATCTACAAAAGGTGCTGTTACGGACGGTAAATTTCCGCAAACAGATTTGATTCCTGATATGATCTCTGCTACCTCTAGCATAGAGAAACCAGCAAATATAGAAAATATTAATAATAAAAACTATAAAAATATATATGAAGTAATTCACGCACCTGGTAAACAAATAAACAATAGAAACAAGCAATCAAATAAAACTGTGTTTCTAACTAGATTTACAAATACAGACTACAATTCAGAAGTCTATACTGATGCAAGCGGAGAAATGTCTCCCTATAGTGATTCAAATAGTAAAAGGTTAAGCGCAAAAGCAATTTTAAACCTTAGCGAGAGCAAATACTTAGGAACTAGACAAGGAAAATATGATATTGCTAATGCTAAGTTTGAAGATAACTATTTTATAAGTAGAAGTATACCTTGGACAGGAAGCTTATATGCAACTTCAAGCAATACTAACTATAATAAAATACCAGATGCGAGAAGAATAGGTTACGTTGAGCAAAATATTCCTTTTGACTTAAATAATTTATCATATGAAGATTCAAGAGATATAACAGAGCCCGTAATTGAGTTTAATATACCGGTAAAACATGAGTTAAGTATATATAGCGGCTCTTTGCCTATGTCTGTTATGTCACCATATGACAACTTTGTTGATACTTTCTCTAATAGAAACTTAAAAAAAGATCAAGGGCAGTTTTATAAAGCTCAAAGGGGTAATTTATTACCAAAAAGTGCAAAAAATACTTTTACAGTGAAAGTAGATGAAAGAGAAGATGTATTTTTTATATCAAGATATGAGCATATGAATATAATCTTTCCAAGAAAAGATAAAATAGGATTAGCACACGTAAGAACAAGAGATATATACGATGAAGACCTTGGTGGATTTATTGGGCCAGGAAACACCAATAAAGCAAACGGCTTTTATTATCTTGAAGACGCTCGAATTAGCTATTGGCTAACAAATAGTTTTAATAGAAATAGTGCATTCATTAGAACATTTTGGTTTGATGAAATAGATAAAAGAAAAACTGCTAGAGCTAAAGATAGAA
>Ga0172373_10004850_pt1 | contig 18727 bp, 13 predicted proteins | sample Lak10m_2_FD_114546 | JGI IMG/M metagenome (GOLD analysis project Ga0172373, IMG submission 114546) | Freshwater microbial communities from Kabuno Bay, South-Kivu, Congo - kab_092012_10m | ecosystem: Environmental > Aquatic > Freshwater > Lake | place: Democratic Republic of the Congo...
ATTCCAACAGCGGCTGAAATAGAAGTGGAACTGTGACCTACACCAAACGTATCATATTCGCTTTCGCTGCGCTTCGGGAACCCACTTAAACCCTTGTACTTTCTCTGCGTGTGGAAATCATCGCGTCTTCCTGTTAAAATTTTGTGTCCGTAGGCCTGATGACCCACGTCCCAGATCAGCTGATCGTAAGGTGTGTTGAAGACATAATGCAATGCAACGGTCATTTCAACTACTCCTAAGCTAGCCCCAAAGTGGCCACCTTTTTCAGAGACAATATCTACAATGTACTGACGCAGCTCTTGACAAACTTGCTGCAATTGATCTTCAGAAATTTTTTCTCTGAGTGCAATGGGTTGATCAATAAGAGAAAGTAAGGGGCCTGCTTGGTATGTCATGATATACAAATGTAAACAAGACCAGGCAAGTTTTGTTCAGTACTTACAAACCATTGTACTCCTAATGCACAATCAGTTTTTTCCTAATTAATTGATTTCCGCTTTGAACTTCCACGAAATAAAATCCTGAACTCGGTGGGGTAATGGAAATCTGATGAGTACCAATAGACAAATATCCGGTAAACGGAGTTTGCACCAATTGCCCTGCCGCATTGTACAAACGCACGTTGGTTTTTCTATGGCTCTCTGTAGAAATCTCCAAGGTGGTTTGGTTTGAAGTTGGATTTGGATAGAGACTCACATTCATTTCCGATTCTAGGATCTCAATAAAATTTCCCAAAGTGTCTACTCCGGAAATGTTAATATCATCGAGGTAGACATTGTTCCCACCGTAACAAATGAATTCAAATTTCAATTGATAGTGGTTAGTCATGAAGGAAGAAGAAGTTAAGGTCAACGTTTCTCCATTCCATTGCGAGGTGGAAGTTGGAGTGAAAGCCGCATTTGTGGCGGTTGCCGTAGGAAGGGTTGTCGTTCCTTTTCGAATGCGATTCAAGGTCCATGAATCGCCACAATCTCCACTTGAACTGATTCTTAATCGATCATCAGTAGTGTTTACTCTATTGGCATAAGCCCATTTATAACTCACGAAAATGGTATCCATGGCGCTCATGTCAAAAGTATTCGATACCATTTCGTCAACATGACCGCTTTCAGAGTTATAGTTTCTCAATTTTAGACCGTTACTCCCTGAATATGGTGTGGGTACAACTTCCCATGTTTCATCGGCATCTGGGTTATTGATGAACCAGTTGTTTGCTGGCCAAGTATTTTCGAATCCTTCAACAACGGGTGATAAGAGTGATCCGTCATTCAACACATGAATAACATTTGAATACGTTTTAGACAAGGTACCTGTAGAATTACTCACGGTGAGTGTAACTGAGTAAGTCCCGGCCACGTCATAGGTATGTGTTGGATTTTGATGTACAGCGGGTAAGTCACCTGTTAGTGTTTGTCCATCACCAAAATTCCACGACCAACTTGTAATGGCATGGTATGAGGCATCAGTGAAAGCAATGCTATCTCCTACGCAGATAATGTTTTTGTCATATTTAAAATCGGCTTCGCATAAAACCGGATTCGTGACACCCGTTGCTGCTAAGTTTGAAGCGGTTATTAAACTACTTCTCTGGGCTACATTGCTTAAAATAGCTGCACGCATGCGGGTTCTTTGGCCCTGTGTAAACATGCGCGAACAGTAAGAGTATTCCATGTAATTTTGAACGTTATCAACCTCATTTCCGCAGGAAGAACCTGTTAACGAACAAGAAGTCCATCCAATGGTGTTCGGGGTATCATTGACCTGGTCATCTTGATTGCAATTTCCTGTTTCGCCCGGAGAATTTCCCGGGCCCCATGTGTGGTAAAGATTTAACCAGTGACCTACCTCGTGCGTCAAGGTTCTAGATTTACTTCCAGTACTTGTTCCAATGGCTCCAACATAATCACTTCGCATCACAATTCCGTCTGCTGAAGCCCCCCAAAATCCTGAAACATCTCCCGGCATGAGGGTATAACCGGCAGCACCCGCAGCATCGGCGCAAATCCAAATGTTGAGATATTTGTTTCTTGGCCATTGAATTAAGTCTTTCATGTCTTGTCCACCGTCTGTTGTTAAGGTTGAAACCAAACGGTTAATTCCTCTTGTGCAGTTTCCGTTCGGATCTTTTGTTGCTAACGCGAATTCAATTCCAATGTCTGCTGTTACACCTTCAAAGGCCGATACGACCAAAGAAATATCAGCATTTAACATGCGGAAATCGCGATTTAGAATTTCTAAGCCGTTTAAAATTTGTTCGTCAGAAATATTCTCTGGCCCATTGTTATGTATAACATGAAATACGACTGGAATGGTATAAATGGTTTGACCGCCACCACGTGCTTCTTCATTGAAGTCTGCTGTTTCTGACTCGAGTTGGTGTTGGGCTGCTTTGGCCGCATCCCAAGTTTCCGGATGTGCTCCAAAAAATCGAACACGAGCATCACGCTCTCCACAAAAAAGACGGGTTTCTTGACCAATGGCCTGAATACCCATAAAAAGACTTAAAACGAAAACTTGCAGATTTTTCATAGTTAACAAAAATAGTCGATAGTCAAGTAAACAACTTGGTATTACTTCGAAAATATTCTTATTGTTTTGTTCCTACGCATGTGCGTACTTTTGTCACTCGTAAAGAAACATGAAGAACATAAGAAATTTCTGCATCATTGCACACATTGACCACGGGAAATCTACCCTTGCGGATAGAATGTTGCAAATAACCAAAACAATTGAAGATCGAAAAATGGTGGCACAAGCGCTTGACGATATGGATCTCGAGCGTGAAAAGGGCATTACCATTAAGGCGCATGCCATTCAAATGTTGCATAAATACAACAACCAGGACTTTGTCTTGAATTTAATTGACACACCTGGTCACGTAGATTTCTCCTATGAAGTTTCTCGGTCCATCGCATCTTGTGAAGGAGCAATCTTAATTGTTGATGCCACTCAGGGAATTCAAGCACAGACCATTTCCAATTTGTATTTGGCATTGGAAAACGATTTGACCATCATTCCCATTTTAAATAAAATCGATTTGCCCAATGCAGATCCAGAAGTGGTGAAAGATCAGATTGTTGATTTGATTGGATGTGAGCGTGATGAAATTCTTGCGGCGAGTGGAAAGACAGGTGAAGGTGTTCCTGCTATTCTCGATGCCATTTGTGACCGAATCCCCGCTCCAATCGGAGATCCAGAGGCACCTTTACAAGCAATGGTTTTCGATTCTGTGTTTAATTCTTTCCGTGGAATCATTGCGTATTATCGAATCATAAACGGCACCATTCGTAAAGGTGATAAAGTGAAGTTCATTAGCACGGGAAAGGAATATTATGCAGATGAGGTGGGGGTTTTGGGAATGGATTTGAAACCGCGCGATTTTGTTGCCGCGGGTGATGTGGGATATATTATTTCTGGAATAAAAACGGCAACAGAGGTTAAGGTTGGTGATACCATTACAACTGTTGCGAATCCGTGTACTGAAGCTTTACAAGGTTTTGAAGATGTAAAGCCCATGGTTTTCGCGGGTATTTATCCGGTTGATACCGATGAATATGAAGAACTGCGTGCAAGTATGGAGAAGTTGCAATTGAATGACGCTTCTTTGGTATTTGAACCAGAAAGCTCGGCCGCATTAGGTTTTGGTTTCCGTTGTGGATTCTTGGGCATGCTGCACATGGAAATTATTCAAGAGCGCCTGGAACGAGAATTCAATATGACTGTAATTACTACCGTTCCGAACGTTAGTTATTTCTGTTACACGACTAAAGGCGAAAAATTAGAGATCAATAACCCCTCAGAACTTCCCGAACAAAACCACATTGATTATGTAGAGGAACCGTTCATTAAAGCTCAAATCATCACGAAGACGGAGTTCATTGGGGCCATCATGACACTGTGTATAGAAAAGCGAGGAATGCTCACGAATCAGCATTACTTAACCACAGATCGAATTGAGCTAACCTTTGAAATGCCCCTAGCTGAAATTGTATTTGATTTTTATGACCGTTTGAAGACCATCTCCAAAGGATATGCATCCTTCGACTATTTCAGAATTGGGTATCAGCAGAGTGAGTTGGTGAAATTGGATATTCTTTTGAATGGCGACCAAGTCGATGCGCTGAGTGCCCTGATTCACAAAGACCACGCCTATGAACTGGGCAAAAAGATTTGCTTGAAATTAAGAGAGCTCATACCAAGACAACAGTTCTTAATTGCCTTGCAAGCTGCAATTGGAGCTAAAATTATTGCTAGAGAAACCATTAACGCACTGCGTAAAGACGTTACCGCCAAATGTTATGGTGGTGACATTTCACGTAAACGTAAGCTTCTTGAAAAACAGAAAGAGGGAAAGAAACGTATGCGTCAGGTAGGTTCGGTTGAAGTTCCTCAAGCCGCATTTCTAGCTGTTCTAAAATTGAACAGCTAGAAAGCGTTTTTTCTTATTCCATACTCCAAGACTCCAAAAACTTGGTCGTGAAATTTCCAGAGCGGAATTGCTCATCTTTCATCAGTTTCTGATGAAATGGAATGGTGGTTTTAATTCCTTCTATGATATACTCATCCAGTGCACGCTGCATTTTCTCAATGGCTTCTTCACGCGTTTGTGCAACTGTAATCAACTTTGAAATCATAGAATCATAGTAAGGCGGAATGACATACCCAGCATAGGCGTGAGTGTCTAAACGAACTCCGTGTCCGCCGGGGCTGTGATATGCTGAAATTCGACCGGGACTTGGAATAAAGTTTTTGTATGGATCCTCTGCATTGATTCTGCATTGAATGGCATGCATGGTCGGATAATAGTTTTTCCCCGAGATAGGGTCACCTGCTGCAATTTTGATTTGTTCTTTTACCAAATCATAGTCAATGACTTCTTCTGTAATGGTATGTTCAACCTGAATACGCGTATTCATTTCCATGAAATAGAAATTGCGGTCTTTGTCTACCAGAAATTCTACTGTTCCAACACCCTCATAATTCACGGCCAATGCAGCTTTGATCGCAGCTTCACCCATTTTTTCACGAAGTTCTGGAGTCATGTATGGGGAAGGAGTTTCCTCAACTAGCTTCTGGTGTCTGCGCTGAATAGAGCAGTCTCTTTCAGACAAGTGACAAGCTTTTCCATATTGGTCACCAGCAATTTGAATTTCAATGTGACGTGGTTCTACAACGAATTTCCCCATGTAAATCCCATCATTTCCGAATGCAGCTCCTGCTTCACGACGAACCATTTCCCAAGCGGGCTCTAGCTCTTCTTCATTATTTACCACGCGCATTCCTTTTCCACCACCACCTGCGGTTGCTTTCAGAATAACAGGATAAACAATTTCTTTTGCCGTTTTCTTGGCGTGCTCGATATTTTCTAAAAGTCCATCGCTGCCTGGAATAGTGGGAACACCTGCTTCTTTCATGGTTTGCTTGGCCATGCTCTTATCGCCCATGGCGTCTATCATTTCAGGAGCAGCTCCAATGAATTTGATTCCATTTTCCTTACATACCTTAGAGAAAGTAGCATTTTCTGAAAGAAATCCGTAACCAGGATGTATAGCGTCTGCATTTGTAATCTCTGCGGCAGCTATAATATTGGGGATCTTCAAATAAGAGTCTTTGCTCGCAGGTGGGCCAATACAAACAGCCTCGTCTGCAAAACGAACATGTAAACTATCACGGTCAGCTGTGCTATATACAGCCACTGTGCGAATTCCCATTTCTTTGCATGTGCGAATAACACGCAAGGCAATCTCGCCACGGTTGGCAATTAAAATTTTCTTAAACATGGAATGGGTATTAAGCTATTTCAACTAAGAACAAAGGCTGATCAAATTCGATTGGCGTACTGTCGTTTACAAGCACTTTCACAATTCGACCCGAAACTTCCGATTCAATTTCATTGAATAACTTCATTGCCTCAACAATACAAACTTTGTCTCCCACTTTAATTTCAGAACCTACTTCCACAAAAGAAGGTTTGTCTGGACCAGGTGAGCGGTAGAATGTACCTATCATAGGACTTTTAATCTCCACAAGTTTGTCATTTTTAACCTCTGCAACAGGAGCTGGAGCAGCTGGTGTAGCAGCGATTGGAGCAGCGGCAGGAGCAGCGGCAGGAGCAGCTGTAACTACCGGAGCAGCAACAATGGGAGACGCAACTTGAATGACTTCTTGTTTTGCTTTGCCATTTGCCTTGATTGTGATTTTGAAATCTTTTTGTTCAATTTCTACTTCACTCACTCCGCTTTTCGCTACGAATTTGATTAAATCTTGAATTTGTGTAAGATTCATTTTTTTTGTTTTTTTAAAGAATAGTGGGCAAATATAACCCGATTCAATCACTTTTTGATTGAAAATTGGATTTTTTGCGTTTTTTTGAATGACGAATAGTGGTCGAGTCCAGCGAATACTAATAGGACCATTTCACATATACCGAACCCCATGTAAATCCACCACCAAAAGCGGCTAAAATAATGTTGTCGCCTTTGTTCAATTGATTTTCCCAGTCAACCAAGCACAACGGAATAGTGGCAGCTGTGGTATTGCCATACTTGTGAATGTTGATCATGACTTTTTCATTTCCAACACCCATTCTGCGGGCCGTAGCATCAATGATGCGAAGATTCGCTTGGTGAGGAACCAACCACGCTACGTCTTCTGATGAAAGACCGTTCTTTTCCATAATTTCGGCCGAAACATCGGCCATTCCAACAACAGCAGCCTTGAATACAGGTTGCCCATCTTGGAAAACATAATGCTCTTTTTTTGAAACCGTTTCGGCACTGGCAGGGCTTACAGAACCTCCAGATTTTTGATGCAAATAATGTCTTCCATTCCCATCTGTTCTCAAGATACTATCCAAGATACCTGTTTCGTCAACAGTTGGTTCCAAGAGAACTGCTCCTGCACCGTCACCAAATAGGACACATGTAGTTCTGTCTGTGTAGTCTACAATACTTGACATTTTATCTGCTCCAACCACCACCACTTTCTTGTGTTTTCCAGACTCAATGAATTGTGTTCCTACAGTCAAGGCATAAATGAACCCAGAACAAGCGGCACCAACATCGAAACTCCAAGCATTCTTTGCTCCAATTTTGTCTGAAATGATATTGGCAGTTGCCGGAAATTGATGATCAGGAGTAACAGTAGCACAAATGATTAAGTCAATATCCATTGGAGTAATTCCGCGTTTGTCGCACAATTGCTTCACAGCTTCGGCTCCCATGTCACTTGTACCAAGTCCTTCACCTTTGAGTATATGCCTGGTTGAAATTCCAGTTCTTGTTTTAATCCACTCATCGGTGGTATCAACCATTTTTTCCAAATCAGCATTCGTTAACAAATCTGGTGGTAAGTATCCGCCTACGGCTGTAATGGCTGCTTTCATAATTAAATGGTAATTGGTTGAATTAAGTGGCGAATATACAACAGCTTTTTATTGCGCCACAGAGCGAATAAAATTATTGAACTTTCGGTGCTGTTCATAATTACCTGCATGCGCAGACTTATTCAATACAAAACAATGATCTTTTGGTATCTGATGTTCCTGAGCAATGGATTCTTGAATAGACAATGGAATGAGACCATCAAACTTCCCCCAAATTAAATAAACAGGCATGGTCCAAGTGAAATGATGCTGCTGTAATTCCTCTGAATTTTCAAAGAGGTAACGAAGAACAAATGCGTCTAAAGTCTCAACGCCCTTCGGTCGAACAGATTTTCTATATACAACTTTCAGTTTAAAGTACCATGGCACATGATGAAAAGCTGTCGCAAGATTGGCTTTGGCCGAGGCATCGCTGGTAGGTGCAAGTAATTCTTGAACATTTTCAACACCCAGTTTTTGTGCATGTTGATTTGCAATTTCAAGAGAGTAACAGCAAGCTGGAGAATCGTACAAAATCAATTTTTGAACCAGCTCAGGATGTTGTTCAGCGAAATAAGCTGAAACGATACCGCCGTATGAGTGACCAACCAGTACAAAAGGTTCGGTGATTTTTTCATTTAAAATGATTTGATACAAATGATCCACTTGCGATTGAATGCTGTTATCTTCTGTCTCATACAATTTACTTTGACCATGCCACAACAAATCGGGCATCAATAAATCATAGTCGTTAAGTAAGGCTTTGTTTTTGAAGAAAGCGAGTTCGCTCTGCATTCCAAATCCGTGAACTAAGACCAACAAAGGTTTTTTGGTTCGTGATACACGGTAGGCATGCTCGCCCAATTCATCCTCGAATTTCTCGAATTTGACCCCTTTTCTGGTCCAAACGTGTGAAAAATGATGCTCGAATTTTCGGATCAATTTAGACTGCCCACAGATAACACTTGAAAAAAGCAAAAAGGCCACCATGAATAGGTAGCCTAAAGAAGTTAAACGGAAATGAGCATGTTTCATAAAAACAAACTCAGTGAAATCAGAACAATTAAGCTGCTGTTTCTTTCTCCATCACCACTTTACCCTTGTAGTAAAGTTTTCCTTCGTGCCAATGCGCTCTGTGAAACATGTGCGGTTGACCAGTAGTAGGGCAAGTAGAAACGTTTGGAGCTTCCAATTTGTAGTGAGTTCTACGCTTCGCCTGACGGGTTTGCGAAATCCGGTGTTTAGGATGTGCCATATTCGTCTGTTTTTATAAGTTATTCTTCCTCATCGGAAGGATTAAATTCAAAATTTTCAAAATTCTTTATGTCTTTCCATTGGTCATCTGAATCCTTTTCCACACTGTATTCTTCAATTGCAAGAACCACATCAGGGTTGCAATCTTCTTGATTTTCGTGCATTCTTCTTGCCGGAAGGCTAAGAATCACCAATTCATAAAATCTGTTTGCAACTTCAAGCTGATATTCACTGGGCCCTAGCGTCCAAACCTCATCTTCATCTGTTTTTGTTTCATGACCGAATTTGACCAACAAATGATCATATCCGTTCATGTTGAAGTTAAAGTTTTCTCCGCAACGGTCACAGGGAAGCTGCACGGCACCTTCAAGTTCTATATCTAATTCCAACAAGGTTTCTTGCTTGTTAAGAACAACATGGAACTTCAAATTCGCACCATCGAATTCAGTAGTAGGAAAGTCTTCAAAGAACGATTGGTCCAATTCAAAATCAATTTCGTGAAGACCGTTTTTCCAACCCGAAAAGGGGATAGTGCATAACGACTTTTTCATAACCTTGATTTCAAACGGACGGCAAATATACACATTTTTCCAATTTGTACTACTTTTGGCGCTCAAATAAAACATGACATGGCAACTACAACTGCAGACATCTCAAACGGAATGTGCTTTAGAATGGATTCTCACATTTGGAAAGTAATTGAATTTCTTCACGTTAAACCGGGAAAAGGACCCGCTTTCGTTCGCACGAAATTAAAAAACCTAAACAATGGAAAAATTGTAGACCACACGTTCAACTCAGGTGTTAAAATAGATACGGTTCGAATAGAAACAAGAGAATATCAGTTCTTATTCAAAGACGACCAATACAATTTCATGAACATGGAAGACTTTGAACAAATTGGAATTCCAGAACACATGATTAACGCACCCAAATTTTTAAAAGAGGGTATGAAATGTATTGTTTTATTCAACACAGAAGATGAACAACCCATGTCATGTGATTTACCTTCTTTGGTTGAATTTGAAATTACATATACAGAGCCCGGTTTACGTGGCGATACCGCTACGAATGCAATGAAGCCAGCAACTCTTGATGTTGGTGTAGAAGTGCGTGTGCCTTTGTTTATTGAAGTTGGGGACCGCATTCGTGTAGATACGGCTTCAGGTCAATATCACGATCGTTTAAAGAAGTAATTCCGAAAAACAATGGCATCTTTCAGTGAAAATTCATTTGCGGGTCAGCGCGTGCTTGTTCGGGTAGACTTCAATGTACCGCTTGACGAAAATTACAATGTAACCGATAATACACGCATTCGTGCGGCTTTACCTACCATCAAAAAGTTAGTTGGTGATGGTGCAAAGGTCATTTTAATGTCTCATTTGGGTCGTCCGAAAGGCGGGCCAGATGAGAAATTCTCGCTGAAACATATTTGCTCTGAAGTTGCGAATTTACTTGGTCAAGAAGTGAAATTCTCTTCAGATTGTATCGGGGATATTGCAAAAAACGAAGTTGAAAAATTATCGAACGGAAGTGTTCTGCTTCTGGAAAATTTAAGGTTTTACAAAGAGGAAGAAGGCGGAGACGAATTTTTTGCGGGTCAATTGGCAGAGTTAGGTGACGCATATGTAAATGATGCTTTTGGAACTGCCCACCGAGCGCATGCATCCACTGCGGTAATTGCCAAATTTTTCCCAACTGACAAGTATTTCGGGTTTCTAATGGAACAAGAAGTCTTGAGCATTGAACGTGTTTTAAACAGCACCGAAAGGCCAGTAACAGCTATTGTAGGCGGAAGCAAAGTGTCGAGTAAAATTGCAATCATTGAAAATTTACTAAGTACAGTGGACCACTTGATTATTGGTGGAGGCATGGCATTTACATTCATTAAAGCGCAGGGCGGAGAGATCGGTAATTCTTTAGTTGAAGATGATAAATTCGAACTTGCACTTCAATTGCTTTCGCTCGCTGAATCGAAAGGAGTTCAAATTCATTTACCCTCAGATGCTATCATTGCCAATGCGTTCAGCGCCAATGCCAACGTTTCAAGTGCAGATATTACATCCATTCCAGTGGGTTGGATGGGGTTAGATGTAGGCGAGAAATCTGTTGAACAATTCTCCAAAATCATTCTTCAATCGAAAATTGTTCTGTGGAATGGTCCTATGGGTGTTTTTGAATTGGAGCCGTTTGCAAACGGAACTATAGCTATTGCGAACGCTTTAGTGAAAGCCACTGAAAATGGCGCTTTCACTTTGGTTGGTGGTGGCGACTCGGTAGCTGCCATTAATCAATTCAAACTTGCTGAAAAAGTAAGTTACGTGAGTACAGGTGGTGGTGCCATGTTGGAATCTTTAGAAGGAATAGAGTTGCCCGGTATCGCAGCAATAAAAAATTAATTTTAATTCTAGTTTTTGTATCTTCGTGCATCTAATAATCAAATTATGCACGCAAGAGTTCTATCCCTTATCCTAACTCTCCTTGTTTCTTCGTTTTTTATTCCCGTTTCAGCTCAGATTTATCAGCCGGAAGGCTTGAATATTCCTGGTGAATGGAATGGTTGGACAAACCCTCCGGCGGCGGGTCCTTTTTTATCTTCGTCGCAAGCAGGCGGTTTGGTGAATTTGATTACCACGGGTGAACGCCGATGGACCACTACGTTTCAGTCTGACTATACAGGTAGTAGACAATTTTTATTTACCAGTGGTCCAAGTAGCAATGCATACTCAAACAAATGGGGAGGCACTGCCATCAGTTTGAATTCAATACAAAATGTATTTTATCAGTCCGCATCGAACAATTCCGTATCGCTTGTGAATGGTCGATTTTATACGATAAATTGGAGCGACATTGGTTATCAAAATACAAGTGCTTGTGTTATGGAAACTTCAGCAACACCGGTCACCGTAAGTAGTGTTGCTCAAAGTCCAGTTGCCAATTCTGTTTATCCGGGAAATAATGTTTTGGTTACTGCTTCGCTGTCAGCCTCCCCTTCCTCCGAAGAGAAATTTTATGTGCGTTATACGCTTAATGGTTGGACTACGAGTTCGGTTGTTCTCATGACCGTTTCAGGAAATTCGGCATCTGCTAGCATACCTGGTCAAGTTGCAGGAACCTTAGTTTCTTACTATGTAATTAGTTCAACCCTGACATTAACTTCGGGGCAATCGAATTTAACGTATGATTTGGCCACCATTCGCAGAAGTAGCTATTCCAATGGCCAGAATGAATCCTTTACCGTTCAAAATTGTCCCAATCCAACTTTTACAACAGCTCCTTCGTCAACATCTTGTTTTGGTGAGTCGTTGCTTTATCAGACGCAGAGTGGAATGTCTAATTACTCGTGGTCATTTTCCGGTACATTGGGTACAGATTATACCATTTCAAGTGGCGGAACTTCAGGCAGCAGTTCTGCATCAATTGTTTGGTTAACCCAAGGAAGTAAGACGGTATCAGTGAATTATTTGAATACTCTTGGTTGTACTTCAAGCAATGCAGCAAGTAATACCGTTTCAATTCAAGCAATAGACTTTGCAAACATTCAATTTCCTCAGTCTGCAAGCATTTGTCAAGGAAGTACTGCTGATTTTTACGGTCAATTGTATGAACCGGGATTGACAAATGTTGCTGCACAGGCCGGAGGTCCAAACGGGGTAATTGTTCAATTTGGAATTTCTTCAAGCAACACAAATCCCGCAACATGGCCGGTTGGAAGTTGGCAGAGCACTCAATTCAATTTCGATGGGAGTGGAGGGAACAATGATGAATTTACGATAACCACCGGCAGTAGCCTTTCTCCCGGGACTTATTATTACGCCTTCAGATATTCTTTGAACGGTTGTGGATACCAATATGGGGGTTGGTCCGGATCGAATGGTGGATTTTGGAATGGGAGTTCCAATGTGAATGGAGTATTCACAGTGAATCCAACAGTTACGCCAACGGTAACCATTTCCGCCTCACCCGATTTACAGGTTTGTCCGTTTGCTGGACCAGGTGGATATGATGAGAATTGGATATTTTTTACAGCATCTACAACGAATTGTGGTGACAATCCAACTTATCAATGGTATGTGAACGGAATTGATACTTGGGGTAATGAACCAAATGTTTCGGGAGATGTGTTTATTGGCGGAGAGCAGATTTATGTTACCGTGATACCTACAAATGACTGCCAGACATCGAATCTTGTTACTTCGAATATTTTAGTACCTGTTGCAATGAATGCTCAGTCGTATTATGTCGATTATGATGGTGATGGATATGGGAACTCTTTCAATTCTCAAATGGCTTGTAGTCCACAACCTGGTCTAACTACCGTAGGTGGCGATTGCGATGATTACAATGCAAATGTATATCCAGGTGCAACGGAGATCTGCGGAAATGGAGCGGATGATGATTGTATTGGTGGTGACTTGGCTTGTAATGTGCCGGGTTGTACCGATAATACTGCTTGTAATTACAATTCTGCGGCTACCAATGATGATGGTTCATGTTCTTATGGATCTAGTTTTTATGCTGACACGGATAACGACGGATATGGAGCAGGAACTACAACGCAAGCATGTACACAACCCACTGGATTCGTAACGAATAACACAGACTGTAACGACTCCAGCAACGCGGTATACCCGGGAGCAACAGAAACTTGCAACAACATAGACGATGATTGCGACGGTTCTATTGATGAAGGGTTAATAATTGGAGACCCATCTGTTTTTCCTTTAAATACATGGAATTTGTACGCATATGGCAATGCCAACGCAGGATTAACAGATTATAATGGATTTGTGAGTCTCGGAAATGCACTCTTAATCAACACTCCAAGTTATTTCAATTTATTCGATACCCCATCGGATATTAGTGGTTATCAGGGATGTCCCGTGCCTGTAGATGATCATGGTTATGTCATGAAAAGACATGGATTCCCAGCGGGATACTATGATTTCATCATTCACAATTTTGCTGGTGAATATGTATATGTGGGTAATGAAACCGAGTGGGCAAACTCCCTATGTTGCGGATGGACTAGCCCGAATCAACTGTACACAGGAATGTATTTAGACGAGAATTCGTATTTCCAAATATTGGTATTAAGCAGTGCGTTCCAAGGTCCTTCAGGTATCATGTTCGAGTTTGTGCCAAGCTCTGGATGTACAAACACATTGGCTTGTAATTTTGACCCCACTGCCTCTGTAGATGATGGTTCTTGTGTTTTGCCTGAAACATATTTTGCAGATGCCGACGGTGATGGCTTCGGTGAATTAGCAACTTCAACAGACGCATGTACTGCTCCAACAGGATATGTATCGAACAGCACAGATTGTGACGATTCAGACAACGCAGTATATCCCGGTGCAACAGAAACTTGCAACGATATTGATGATGATTGTGACGGAACAGCGGATGATGGGCTCCCAACTACAACATATTATCTTGATGGTGACGGCGATGGATTTGGAACAACAACTTCTGCAGATTTTTGTGAAGATCCTGGAGTTGGATATGCAACAAACAATACAGATTGCAACGACACAAATGCTCAAATCAATCCAACGGCAACAGAATTGTGCAACGGTATTGATGACAACTGTAATAACCAAATAGATGAAGGATTGCCATTCACAGACTATTATGTAGACAGCGATGGCGACGGCTACGGAGCTGGAACGGCGGCAAGTTTTTGTGCGAACCCTGGAGCTTCCTACGCAACCACCAATACAGATTGTAACAATGGTGATGCAAATATTTATCCAGGTGCAACCGAGACCTGTAATGGCGTTGATGACGATTGTGATGGATCTGCAGATGAGGGCGTACTAAACACTTACTATGCAGATGCAGATGGTGACGGTTACGGAAATTCAGGCAACACACAAACAGCTTGTTCTCAACCTACAGGTTATGTGACTGTTGGCGGCGATTGCTTCGATGGTTCAGCTGCCATTAATCCTGGCGCAACCGAAATTTGCAACAACATAGATGACAACTGTGACGGCACAATAGATAATGCATTTGTTAACTACTATGCAGATAGTGATGGTGATGGTTTTGGTGGTGGAAATGCAGTTTCAATTCAATCGTGCACTACACCAGCTGGCTACACAACCTCAGCAACCGATTGTAACAATGGCAATGCCAACGTTTATCCTGGCGCCATAGAAATTTGTAATGGTATTGATGACGATTGTGATTCAAACATTGATGAGGGTGTATTGATGACGTATTATTTAGATTCAGATGGAGATGGATTCGGAGGTGCAACGTCTACAACAGGATGCTCAGCACCGAATGGGTATGTTTCATCTTCAACAGATTGTAATGATACCAATTCAGCTGTGAATCCTGGTGCGACAGAAGTATGTAATTCAATTGATGATGATTGTGATGGAACCACAGACGAAGGTTGTCCGTCAACAACCCCAGGTGAGGAGCCAAGCAACGCTGTGAGTGCTCCGTCTAGTTATTATTCGTATTGCTCTAATTTCTACGGTACACTTGCAGGCGCATTACCAAGTACGTACGCACAATCCACATGTGTTACCGGAGAAGATAAGTGGTATACATTCACGGCGTTGTCAAGTGGAGTAACTATATTCATTGGTTCTTACTTCAATGATATCTTAATTGAATTGCAAGATGTGAATGGTAACTTAATTGAGACGGAAAATGCTGTGAATGGTATTGGAACAGAAGTAATGAACTACGTGGGATTAACTGCTGGACAGGTATATCGTGTGGGCGTTAGAAACTACAACAGTAACCTCGCTGCTGGTAATCAATTCTCTGGATGTATTCGTCATTTGAAGCGCGGCGGTTGTGATAGCGGAACTGTAGGTGGAGGTAACTGGCCAAGTCAAATTAGCATGTGCTCTGTTTTCAAAGCAACATACGCAGGTTCAGGTGTTCAGTATCGTTATACTTGGACAGGACTTACAGGCGGCGCTACCGGAAACGTATACACAAGAACTCAAAGTTCAGATTACTTGAGTTTGACAAACGTTACACCAACACTTCAAAGTGGCTGTCAATACAGCGTATTGGTAACAAACCTATACACCATAGCCAATGGCGCTGGTGTAAATGAAGTCTTGGAAGTACCAGCTTTAGCACCGTGTACAATTACCATATTAGCCGACGCTACAGTACAATTACGTTCAACAGACCAATGCTCAAACGGACCACGCTTCAGAAGCTCGGTTGTAGCTTCTCTACCTTGGGTATGCGGTGTAAATAACTGGCGTTGGAGATTCACTGAGGTGAACCCTTCAACTTATCAGGTTATTGGCTTACCTATTGAAATAAATAGAGGTGCAGCAAGTAATTACTTGAACTTGGGAACTGTGGCAGCATTACAATACGGTAAGACGTATGCAGTTCAAACTGCTCCAGTATTCACATATACCGGTTCCAACTATCAATGGGGTCCGGTGCAATACTTGTGTATCATAGGTCAGTCAGGCATGATTCTCAACAACGATTCAAACAGTCAGGCAGAGGAAAATAGAAATGATTTTGGAATAGCTCAAGACTTCGATATGGCGCTTTATCCGAATCCAACCAATGGAGACGAACTGAATATTACATTGAGTGGAGTTTCTGGCGATGATCAGGCATTGGTAAGAATAATGAATACCTTCGGTCAGATTGTTTATGAAGGAAAATGGAACTCTGAAGGTGTTATTCAAAAACAAATTAACGTGAGCCGTTGGTCCAATGGTATGTATCTTTTTGAGGTTCGCTCGGGAGAACAGACCCTTACCAAACGATTCATGATTAGTCAATAAGTCAAGCGAAACGAAAATGAAAAGGGGTGAAGAAATTCACCCCTTTTTCTATGAGATATATCACTGCGGTTTTATGACAATAGTATGACATAGAAACTCAGTCGCGAAAGCATCTTCGCGTTTGTATGCAGGGTTTGAGAGCTATTTCCATTCATCACCACCACTTTCCTTTGGAAACCATTGGTGAATTTTCCATATCCGAGGCGGCTTTGGAAGGAACAGTCAATAAATTAAAGCAGACTTTTGGAATTCAAGAAATCATGTACCTCGGTACGTGCAATCGCATTGAATTTATTTTCACCTTACCCCACTACGTATGTCCAGGATTCGCATTCGAGTTTTTGAAATGCGTTCAACCCAATGTGCCAGATGAAGTGCTGCGAGGTATAGCGGGAAAGGTACTTCGTTTCAATGACGAAGAAACGGTAGAACACTTATTTCGCGTGGCTTCTGGATTAGATTCAATGATTGTTGGAGAGCAAGAGATCATTACGCAATTGAGAAAAGCCTATGAAGTTTGTGAGAATCTGAAAGTAACGGGTGATGATTTGCGCCTTTTAATTCAGGCGGCAATACGCGTTGGAAAAGAAGTTTACACGGAAACAAATCTATCGAAAAAACCCGTTTCTATTGTTTCAATCGCTTGGAACGAATTCAGAAAAAAACAGTTTCCTCATCAATCGAGAATTCTGTGCGTAGGTGCGGGTCAAATCATTCGAAATTTTGTAAAATTTCTCGGCGAGAACAATTACTTCAACGTTCATGTAGTGAATAGGTCATTGGAAAACGCTGAACAAGTGGCGCGCCTTGCGGCAGGAACAGCTTCAACACTTTCTGACCTCACTGCTCAAATTCCAGCTGCAGATGTACTTATTGTTTGCACAGGGTCACAGGAATATATCATTCAAAAAGAACACTTGGAAATGCTGGTAGATGGCAATTCTACCGAGAAAATGGTAATAGATTTAGCACTTCCAAATAACGTGCATCCAGATGTTTTAAGTCTGCCAAACATTGATTTTGTTGACATGGTATCCATTCAAAAATCAATTCATGAGAACATTGCATTCAGAGAAGAATCCATGGAAGATGGAATTCGAATAGTTGATCGCAACAAGACTGAATTTAAGAAAATGGTGCAGTCTAGAAATGTTGAACGGGCCATGAGAGCCATTCCTGAGACCATCAAGGGAATAAAACAAACCGCGGTGGAACAGGTGTTCAAAAGAGAAATTGACGGTCTGAATGAAGAGACAAAAGCCTTGGTTTTAGACATCATTCAGTACATGGAAAAGAAGTATATTTCGGTGCCCATGAAAATGGCAAAGGATGTACTTTTGGAGGAGATATCTAAAAATTAACACGTGAAGTCAATTGTTATAGGTAGCAGAGGAAGTGATTTAGCCTTGTGGCAAGCGAATTATATTAAGGCGAAAATCGAAAATCTTGGATTTACCTGCATTATTCAAATCATTGAAACAAAGGGAGATCAAATTCAGAACATTGGATTTTCGAAAATGGAAGGTAAAGGATTTTTTACCAAGGAAATAGAAGAGGCCTTGCTTGAAAAAAAAATAGACATTGCCGTTCATTCGCATAAAGATCTCGAAACCTCGCAACCTTCAGGCTTATGCATCGCAGCTGTGACTGAGAGAGCAGCCCCTGAAGATGTAATCTTAATCTTGAAGGCATCTGTTGATGAAAATGCTGTCTTTGATTTCAAACAACACGCCGTTGTTGGTACCAGTTCAGCACGAAGAAAAGCTCAATTGAATTTTCACCGACCCGATGCGAAACTAGAGGATTTACGAGGCAACGTACCCACTCGAATTCAGAAATTGCGCGATGGAAAATATGATGCAATTGTATTAGCCAAAGCCGGTTTAGATCGATTAGAAATGGACTTGTCTGAGTTTCATGTGCATGTATGTGAACCTGAAAAATTTGTTCCTGCCCCAGCGCAAGGTGCACTGGGACTGCAATGCAGAACTGAAGACGAATCTACCATTCAATTACTTTCGAACCTCAATCACATAGAAACTTCAGATTGCGTGTTTATAGAAAGATCCGTATTGGCTCAATTAAATGGTGGTTGCCAACTTCCTCTTGGTGTTTATGCTCAGAAACATCTCAATGAATATGTAGTGCACGTTTCCTATGCGAAATCTAGCCTCGAAGAAACGGTATATTACAGTCTGCGCAATGAATCACAGACAGATGCCATTCATCATGTTTTGAAACTCCTCAAAGAGGAATGAAGCGTGTTTTCATAACTAAGAATATCAAAGGCAATGAACCTCTAGTTCATCTGCTAAAAGAAAAA
>Ga0172373_10004852_pt1 | contig 18723 bp, 21 predicted proteins | sample Lak10m_2_FD_114546 | JGI IMG/M metagenome (GOLD analysis project Ga0172373, IMG submission 114546) | Freshwater microbial communities from Kabuno Bay, South-Kivu, Congo - kab_092012_10m | ecosystem: Environmental > Aquatic > Freshwater > Lake | place: Democratic Republic of the Congo...
CCGATCACTTCGACAAGACCAACCGTGCTCGTCTCGCCGCCCGTCTCGCCAAGAAGCTTGACGAACTCGGCTTCGACGTCGCCATTGCGGAAAGGGTGGCCGCGTGATGGTTTCATCCTAGCGACGGGGTCGGCGTCATCTCGGAGACCATCCAGGGGTTCGGCGCCGCCCTCGACCAGATCCACGCCAAGGTCGGAGAGATCAGCGAGGCCGCCACCGAAGGCAAGAGCCAGTGCGAGGACGTCATCGACTATATCGACACGTTCATGATCAGCCTGTCCACCACCGGGGAAACCCTGGACGAGGCCCGGGGCAGCATCCGCGGTCTGGTCGAGCGCGCCGGAGACGCGGTGCAGTTCGCCGCAGCCCGCGCCAAGCCCTGAGAGACTTGACCGGGCGGCACCGCGCCTGCATTCTTCGCCCCGAATCCAATGACCCGGGCCGAGGCCGAGATGTTTCTGCTGATCGACAATTACGACAGCTTCACCTACAACCTGTGGCATTACCTGGGTGAGCTGGGGGCCGATGTCGAGGTTCGCCGGAACGATTCCCTGACGGTCGAGCAGGCGCTGGCGATGGCCCCCGAAGGTATCGTCATCTCTCCCGGACCATGCGATCCCGACCGCGCCGGCATCTGCCTCGACCTGATCCGGGCCGCTGCCGGCCGGGTGCCGATGTTCGGGGTCTGCCTGGGCGAGCAATCGATGGGACAGGCTTTCGGCGGCAAGGTGGTCCGGGCACCGCAGCCCATGCACGGCAAGGTCGACCTGATCCACCACGACGGCACCGGCATCTTCGCCGGACTGCCGTCGCCCTTCCGCGCCACCCGCTACCATTCCCTGGTGGTCGAACGGGCATCGCTGCCGGACTGCCTGCACGTTTCCGCCTGGACCGGGGACGGGCTGATCATGGGGCTGAGCCACAGGGACGCCGCCGCCTGGGGGGTGCAGTTCCACCCCGAAAGCATCGAGACCGAACACGGCCACGCCATGCTGGGCAACTTCATCGCGCTTTGCCGCAAGACCAAAGGGAACGCCGCCTGATGTCCAATCCCGCCGCCCAGGTCCCCACGACCCTGGCCCTGATGAAAGAGGTGCTGGGACGCCTTGCCGTCGGCCACACCATGTCCGAGGCCCAGTCCGAAGAAGTCTTCGAGGTCATCATGTCGGGCAACGCCACTCCGGCCCAGATCGGCGGCCTGCTGATGGCGCTGCGGGTCCGCGGCGAGACCGTCGAGGAAATCACCGGCGCCGCCCGCATCATGCGCGCCAAGGCACTGGGCATGGCGGCCCCGCCCGGTGCCGTCGACACCTGCGGCACCGGCGGCGACGGCTCGGGCACCTTCAACATCTCCACCGCCTCGGCCTTCGTCGTCGCCGGCTGCGGCGTGCCGGTGGCCAAGCACGGCAACCGCGCCCTGTCGTCGAAGTCGGGCTCGGCCGACGTCCTGGCCGCCCTGGGCATCAAGGTCGATGCCGACATGGCCCTGGTCAAGGAAAGCCTGTGGGAGAACAATCTGGGCTTCCTGATGGCGCCGCGCCATCACAACGCCATGCGCCACGTCGCCGGTCCCCGCGTCGAACTGGGCACGCGCACCATCTTCAACCTGCTGGGGCCGCTGTCCAACCCGGCCGGCACCAGATTCCAGATCGTCGGCGTCTTCGCCAGCCAGTGGGTCGAGCCGGTGGCCGAGGTGCTGGGCCGCCTGGGACTGGAACGGGCCTGGGTGGTGCATGGCCGCGACGGGCTGGATGAACTGTCCACCACGGCGCCGTCGCTGGTCGCCGAGTGGAAGGACGGCCAGGTCAACAGCTTCGAGATCCGCCCCGAGGATGCCGGCCTTTCCCGCGCCCGGCCCGAGGACCTGAAGGGCGGCGACGCCGCCGTCAACGCCGCCGCGCTGCAATCCCTGCTGGCCGGGGCCAAGGGGGCCTACCGCGACATCGTCCTGCTGAATGCCGCCGCCACCCTGATCGTGGCCGGCAAGGCCGGCGACCTGAAGGACGGGGTGGCCCTGGCCGCCGATTCCATCGATTCCGGCAAAGCCCGCACCGTGCTGGAACGCATGGTCGCCATCACCAACCGCGAGGTCTGACATGTCCACCATTCTCGACCGCATCTGCATGGAAAAACGCAAGCAGGTCGCCGAACAGAAAGGTCGACGTCCGATCCAGGAACTTTTGAGGCGGGCACAGGATCAGGCCCCGCCGCGCGGCTTCGCCAAGGCCCTGACCGCCAAGGTCGAGGCCGGCGGAATCGGTCTGATCGCCGAAATCAAGAAGGCCTCGCCATCGGCCGGGATCATCCGCCAGGACTTCAAGCCCTCGCAACTGGCGCGGGCCTATCAGCGCGGCGGGGCGAGCTGCCTGTCGGTCCTGACCGACCCCAAGTTCTTCCAGGGCTCGGACGCCGACCTGGGCGAGGCGCGGTCGAATTGCGACCTGCCGGTGATCCGCAAGGACTTCATGGTCGATCCCTATCAGGTGGTCGAAGCCCGGGCGCTGGGGGCCGACTGCATCCTGCTGATCGTCGGGGCGCTTTCCGACGCCGACCTGTCGTCGCTGGAGGACATCGCCCTGGGCTACGGCATGGACGTGCTGGTCGAGGTGCATGACGAGGCCGAACTGGAACGTGCCCTGAAGCTGAAATCCCCGCTGATCGGCATCAACAACCGCGACCTCAAGATCATGAAGACCGATCTCGGCACCACCGAGCGGCTGGCCCCGCTGGTGCCGGCCGACCGCCAGATCGTCTGCGAAAGCGGCATCGATTCGCCGGTCGACATCAAGCGGATGATCGCCGCCGGCGCCCGCCGCTTCCTGATCGGCGAAGCCCTGATGCGCCGCCCCGACGTGGAGATGGCCACCCGGGTCCTGCTGGCCGGCGCCGGCAAGTGACGCCCGACCTGACCCATTTCGACGCCGCCGGCAACGCGGTGATGGTCGACGTCTCGGACAAGGCCGAGACCGAACGGGTGGCCGTCGCCCGCGGTGAGGTGCTGATGGCGCCGGAAACCGTCGCCCGGATCGCCTCGCACGGCGTCAAGAAGGGCGACGTTCTGGCCGTGGCGCAGCTGGCCGGCATCATGGGGGCCAAACGCACACCCGACCTGATCCCGCTGTGCCACCCTTTGACGCTGACCTCGGTCCATGTCGAACTGGCCCTGGCCCCCGACCGCAACGCCGTCGTCATCGAGGCGCTGTGCAAGCTGAAGGGCCGCACCGGCGTCGAAATGGAAGCCCTGACCGCGGTTTCGGTGGCGGCGCTGACCGTCTACGACATCGTCAAGGCGGTCGACAAATCGATGCGCATCACCGACATCCGCCTGATCCGCAAGTCGGGCGGCCGCTCGGGCACCTGGGAGGCCAAGGAATGATTACCGTCGACATCGCCCTGGAACGCGTGCTGGCCGGCCTTGTCCCCACCGCGCCCGAGACCCTGCCGCTGCCGCAGACCCTGGGCCGGGTCCTGGCCGAAAATGCCACCGCCCGCCTGGCCCATCCGCCGGTGGACGTCTCGGCGATGGACGGCTATGCCGTGCGGGCCGCCGACATCGCCGCCGTGCCCGCCACCCTGGACATCATCGGGGAATCCGGCGCCGGCCACCCGTACGACGGCCGTGTCGGCCCCGGACAGGCGGTCCGCATCTTCACCGGCGCCCCGATGCCGGCCGGAGCCGATTCGGTGGTGATGCAGGAAGACACCTGCCGCGACGGCAACTCGGTCGCCGTCACCGAACCGCAAAGCCCGCACCGCCACGTCCGCAGCAAGGGCGGCGACTTCAGCGTCGGCCAGACCCTGCTGGCCGCCGGCACCGTCATGGGGCCGCGCCAGATCGGGCTGGCGGCGGCGATGAACCTGCCGTGGCTGCCGGTCCGCCGCCGCCCGCGCGTCGCCATCCTGTCCACCGGCGACGAGATCGTCATGCCCGGCGAACCCATCGCCGCCGCCCAGATCGTTTCCTCGAACGGTCCGGCCCTGGCCGCCCTGGTCACCCAGCATGGCGGCGAACCGATCCAGCTGGGCATCGCCCGCGACAGCCGCGATTCGCTGAATGCCATGATCAAGGCGGCGGCCGGCTGCGATCTGCTGGTGACGTCGGGGGGCGCCTCGGTGGGCGATTACGATCTGGTCCAGGACGTGCTGGCCGAAAACGGCCTGGAACTGAACTTCTGGAAGATCGCCATCCGCCCCGGCAAACCGCTGATGTCGGGCATGCTGAACCATGTTCCGGTACTGGGCCTGCCCGGCAACCCGGTATCGGCGATGGTCTGCGCCTATCTTTTCCTGGTGCCGATGCTGCGCAGCCTGCTGGGCCTGCCGGCGGCTCTGCCGCTGCAGGCGGCGGTCCTGGGCTGTGCGGTCAAGGCCAACGACGGCCGCCAGGATTATCAGCGGGCCACCCTGGACCACCGCCCCGACGGGTCCGTGATCGTCACCCCCTTCCAGCGCCAGGATTCGGCGGTGATGTCCGGGCTGGCCTCGGCCGATTGCCTGCTGATCCGCCCGCCGCACGCCCCGGAAGGCCGCCCCGGCGATCCGGCGACGATCATGCCGCTGCCCGCCGGCTTCTGACGCACAATTCTTTTGCTTGACGCCCTATCGGAACAGGCATAGAACAAAGCCTAAGGTTTAGGCTTTGTTCTGGTCCGCTTGTGCCGATCAGGGGAGTGAGCGAACATGCTGACGCGGAAGCAATACGAACTGCTGATGTTCATCGACGAACGTCTGCGGACATCGGGGATCTCGCCCTCGTTCGACGAGATGAAGGAAGCCCTGGACCTGAAGTCCAAATCGGGCATCCACCGGCTGATCACCGGCCTGGAAGAACGCGGCTTCATCCGCCGGCTGGCCCACCGCGCCCGTGCCCTGGAAGTGGTCAAGTTGCCGGAAAACCAGGCCGACCAGCCGCTGCCCGCTCCGTCGGCCCGCTTTTCCCCCACGGTGATCAAGGGCGACTTCAACCAGCAGGTCCTGGCCGGGGCGTCCCTGGTGGCCGCCGCCGCCGACGCCGTCTCGCTGCCGCTGTACGGCAAGATCGCCGCCGGCACCCCCATCGAGGCCCTGCGCGACCACGCCAACACGGTGGAGGTTCCCGCCGCCCTGCTGGGCTCGGGCGAACATTACGCCCTGGCCGTCGAAGGGGATTCGATGATCGACGCCGGCATCCTGGACGGCGACACCGTGCTGATCCGGCGCTGCGACAGCGCCGAAGCCGGAACCATCGTCGTCGCCCTGGTCGACGATCAGGAAGTGACCTTGAAGCGGCTGCGCCGCAAGGGGGCGTCCATCGCCCTGGAACCGGCCAACAAGAAATACGAAACCCGGATCTTTCCGCCCGACCGGGTGCGGGTGCAAGGCCGCCTGATCGGCCTGATGCGATCCTACTGACCCTTGCCCGGGATTGCCGCCATGCCGATGTCCCCTGCCCTGCGCTTCGCCTTCACCGCCGACGGCCGTCTGGTCGCCGATGGACCGGCCGAGATGAAGATCACCTATCTGGGCCGCTTCAACCGCAAATCCGCCGAGGCCGACGCCCGCCGCCGTTTCGAGGAATGGCAAAGCCTGCCCAGCCCGCTGTCGCGGCGCTGGGCCAGCAATCAGGTGGTGGTCAGCTGACCCTTCCCCGCCCGCCGGCCTTCCGGCAGCGAAAATTCCCCGGGCGGCAACGAAAAACCCCGGCCTCTGGCAGAGGCCGGGGTTCTCCTTGATATCCGTCGTCCGGGATCAGCCGTGCAGAGCGGTATACTTGGCCTGCAGCTGGTCGCGGGTCTCCTGGATTCCGACGACGATGCAGTCGGCCGGACAGACCAACTGGCACTGCGGGCTGTCTTCGGCGCCGACGCACTCGGTGCAACGGTCGGCGTCGATGACGTAGATCACGTCACCGGCCGAGATGGCCGTGTTCGGACAGGTCGAGACGCAAGCGTCGCAGCTGGTGCAATCGTCGGTGATCTTGAGCGACATTGATGTTTCCTCTCTTCTTCAAACCCCTTGTCAGGCCGCCATCTGGCCGAGACGCGCCAGCTTCTCATGCCGGAAGGCGCCCCACAAGGCGGCGCCGATAGCCCCAGCGTATATCGAGTCCGGGTGGTTCTTGGCAACCAGATTAACCTTCTCCTGCTCGGCCGCCTCGTTCAGGGCCGCCAGCAGGCCGGCATCCAGGGCCAGGCCGCCGGTCATCAGCACGACGCCGTCATTGGCGCCGATGGATTTCAGCAGCTTGGCCAGACGCACCGCCATCGAGACGTGAATGCCCTTCAGGATGTTCGAGGCGGTGATGCCGCGGCTGACCATATTGATGACGTCGGTCTCGGCCAGAACGGCACAGATCGACGACACCTTCTCGGGATTGTCGGCCTTGGTGGACAGGGTGCCGATCTCGTCCTGGGCGATGCCCAGGTAGCGGGCGATGTTTTCCAGGAACTGCCCCGAGCCCGAGGCGCACTGGCTGGTCATCTTGTAGGACAGCACCTTGCCGCCCTCGTCGACCTTGATGGCCCGGCCGTTCAGCGCCCCGATATCCAGGACCGAACGGGCGGACGGATCCAGGAAGATGGCGCCGCGGCCGTGGGTGGTCATGGAATAGAAATGCCCGGTCGAGAACTTCAGGTTCTCGGCGTCGCCGGTGGACGCCACATAGGCGACGTCCGAAGCGGCGATGCCGGCTTCCTGCAGCATCTCGTCAAAGCCTTCCTGCGCCAGCTGGAAGGGGTCGCGGTTGCGGATGCGCGAGGTGAATTTGGCCAGCCATTCCTGCTTGTCGCCATCGACGCGGAACAGCACGCCCTTGACGCAGCCCGAACCGATGTCGATGCCGGCGGTGATGATTGCGCTCATTGGTGTTTCCTCCCTTCGGCTCTCAATTGACCACCGCGCGCACCGCGAAGGTGGCGCCGCCCAGGGCTCCGGTATAGATGGAGTCCGGGTTGATGTTGATCTGCACGTCGCCGTAGTTTTCCTTGATCAGCTTCCTGAGCTCGCGCACCGCCGCCTCGTTCTTGGCGACGCCGCCGGTGAAGGTGAACTGGTCCTTGACGCCGCCGGCACGGGACAGGATGGACATGGCGCGCAGGATGATGGCGCGGTGCAGTCCGGCCAGGATGTCCTCGCGCTTTTCGCCCAAAGCCAGACGGTCGCGCAGCTCGGCGCCGGCGAACACCGTGCAGGTCGAGTTGATGCGCACCTGCTTGGTCGAGTTCATGGCCAGCGGCCCCAACTCGTGCAGGCCCATGTTCATCTCGTCGGCGATGTAGCCCAGGTAACGGCCGCAGCCGGCAGCGCAGCGGTCGTTCATCTGGAAATTCTCGACGATGCCGACCGGGTCGACCTGGATGCCCTTGGTGTCCTGGCCGCCGATATCCAGCACCGTGCGGGTTTCGGGATACATCATGTGGGCGCCCAGGCCGTGGCACAGGATTTCCGAACGGATATGCTCTTTCGGGAAGGGCAGACGGACGCGGCCGTAGCCGGTGCCGACCACGTAGGTTTCCTCCAGCGGAATGGCCAGGGCGTCCTGCACCGGCTTGGCGATCAGGTTGGTGGCCATCGAGCCTTTTTCCAGGGCTCTGATGAACTTTCCTTCCATGTCGCCCGACGGCGGCCGGTTTTCGACTTCGATGATCGACTTGTCATAGACGTTGAGGATCATGTCGAAGCCGATGCCGGCATCCTTGCACACCGCCTCGCCGACGGTCATGAAGTCGGACCCGGCAAGATCGCGGAAGAAGTCGGACTTGCGCTTGCCGCCGGCGGCGAACAGCTGGTCCGAACCGACGCGCAGGCGCCTGAACACCTCGGCCAGGGTCTCCTGCACGCCCTTTTCCTTGCCGGCGAAGCGCGGCCCCTTGATGTTCCTGACGCAGGTCTCTTCCAGGTCGCCCAGCTGCTCCAGGAACTGGACGTGACGGAAATTGCGTTCCAGGTCGGACAGGATGTCGTCGACCTTGCCGGCCACCTCGGGCACGCTGCCCAGGGCGCGGCGGAACAGGGTCAGGCGGGTATCGATCAGCGCCTCCTGCTTCGACACCGCGGCGGCGGTGTCGTAGTTGGACCGCGAATTGGTGATGCCCCGACCCAGAACCTGGGTGTTCTCATCCATCACCACCGCCTTGGTGGTGGTCGATCCCAGGTCGATTCCGATGAAACAACGCATGTGCGTGTCCTCCCTTACGCCGCTTTGCCCGAGCCGCGGCGCTTCTGTTCGATCATCTGGAAATAGCTTTCCAGGCGGTTCTTGACGTTGGCCGCCGAGAAGTAGCGCGGGTCCACCAGATCGGTTTCGATGAAGGCGCCGGGCTTGCCGGTGCGGCGCTCGACTTCCTTCATGATCATCAGCTGGCCGGCCGAGAAGCTGTTGCAGCTCTTGATCGAGTTGATCAGCAGACCATCGGCCTCGTACTCCTCGACATACTTGGCCAGGATGTCGACGCGGGTCGGCAGGTTGCGGTTGGTGTAGCAACCCAGGCAGTAATCGGCCAGGGATTCCAGCGGATTGTCGGGATCGTGGCGGAAGCCCAGGTCGTACATGCCGCCGACCTTGGTGTAGGACGACGCCACCACCACCGCGCCCTCGTCATAGAACATCTTCCAGAACTCGCGGAAGTTAGTCCAGTTGGGCGGGCCTTCGACGACCAGACGGTACTTCTGATCGTTGAAGCTGGTTCCCTCGGGGGTCAGCGGCCCTTCCTTGCGGTCGATGCGGCCCTGCACTTCCTGGCGCAGCATGTTGTAGTACTTGACGGCATCCTCGGTACCGCGGAAGGCGGTGAAGATCGGGCCGATGTAGTAGACACCGCCGAAATAGGCGTCGATGGGGCTGGGCTTGTGCTTGCCCTGCTCCAGGCACCACACCAGATTGTCTTCGGCCTTGGCCGAGTTCTTCAGGTAGCCGCGCAGGCGGTCGATGTCGAACTTGACGCCGGACACTTCTTCCAGGCCGGGGATGACCACTTCCTTGAGCTGCTTGACGATGTAGTCGCGCATGTTCTTGGTGGAGTGGCCGTCGCCTTCATAGGGGACGTGCAGCATCAGGGTCGGGCACTTGTACTGCTCGCGCAGCAGCTCGAACCACTTCATGAAGGTGTAGCAGCCGGTATAGGACAGCATCAGCACGTCCGGGTCGGGATACTGCTTGCCGTTCGGCGCGATGTTGCCCCGGCTCATCTGGCCGATGTCGGCCTTGACGTAGGTGCAGACGTCTTCCGAATGGCCCGACTTCTCGGCTTCCATGATGTAGCCGCCCGAGGCCTTGCGCATGCCGGCCTGGATGGCGTTGATCTCGGGCAGGTTGTTGACGATGTCGAAGCACATCAACAACTCGTTGAGATTGCCCGGCACGAAGGTAGAGGACACCTTACGGCCGGTCTCATGCTTCGAAGTGATCGCCTCGTAGTTCCTGGCGATCATCTCCTTCTGCATGAGCATTGAGGGTTCCTTGGCGGCTTCAGTGCTCATGGCGTCAGCTCCACAGCTTGATGGAATCGGCAAAGGTACCGGCCTGTTCACGGATGGGCTGCATCTGGCCGGAATTTTCCGCGTACTTGAACGCGATATAGGGGATCTTGTTCTCGGTAAGGGCGTTGCACACCATCGGGCGGTCCAGCAGGGCCGGATCGCAGAAGGACGGGGTGGCGTAGATCACCCCTTCGGCGCCGCACTTGCGGACCTGCTCGACATGGAACTTGCCCTTCTCGCCCAGCTTCGGCACGTACTTGCACGAAGTTTCCACCGAGTGCTGGATGAAGGTCATGGCCAGGTTCTTGACCGGGTCGCCGTCCACCGGAACATCGATGGTCAGGAAGCGGTTGACCAGGGCGTAGTCGTCCTCGACAACGTAGCAGCCGGCCATCTCGATGGACTTGATGAGATTGAGCGGCGGCTGCTCGCAGAAGCTGCCGTAGATGGCGATGCGGACATTGTCGCGCTTCGGCCGGTCCTCGGCGGCGGCGGCGGCCAGATAGTCCTTGAGCAGCTGGTTGTGCTCCTCCACGTCCATCATCAGTCCGGCCCGCATCAGCACGTAGACCTCGGAGGTCGGGGCCTTCCACGGCTCACGCGCCCGGAAGGCATAGACGTCGCGCACCAGACGACGGTTCTCGTTGTACACCCGGATCGAGTTGCGGATGTCGTCGTCGGAGATCTTGCGCCCGGTCAGCGTTTCCAGCCCCTCGCGCAGCTCCTGCAGCTCGATGGCGTAATAGTCGCCGCCGATGGACGGGTCGAAATTCTGCGGCGTGTCGAAGAACTTCGACCACACGTTCGGGAACATGATCTTCCAGATGCCCGACAGGTTGCGGATGACGTCGCAGACGAAGGGGAAGATCATGCCGTCGACGAAATCGACCCGGCCGGTCACGCCCAACTCGATGGTCGAGCGCGGAATACGGCAGATGTAGCTTTGGTAATAAGCGTCGCCGTGGATGACTTCCATCTGGTCGCCGCCGCCGAAAATTCCCAGCGGCAGACAACCGGCGGCGTGGATCAACTCCAGCGGCGCATAGACCGGCATGAACCCCACCACCTTGCGGCCCGGCTTCGCGGCTTTCCACTCGCGGGCATAGGTGAAGTTCAGGTCCTCGAACATGTCCTGGCAACGTTTAACGATATCGGCGACAGCCATTTTAGCGGTCCTCCCAGTGAGCCGGCCTTTTTTCGACGAAAGCGGTCAACCCTTCGACGGCGTCGTGGGTTGCCATCAGGCCGTTGAGATAAAGGTCTTCGACGGTGGCGATCTTGGCGATCACGCGCTCGGTCGTCCCGGCGCGCGCCGCCTTGACGGCGAAGCGCAGGGACGAGGCCGAATGCTTTGCGGGGCCGGCATCGAACCAGGCCAGCGCCGCCGCCTCGGGCTCGTCGGCCAGGGCGTTGGCCAGGCCGGTGCGGACCGCCTCCTCGCCGGTGATCGAGCGGCCCGAGAACAGCAGGTCCTCGGCGACGATGCGGGGCATGCGTTCCGGCAGCAGGCACGACGCCGCCGGGGCGAACACCGCCAGCTGGATTTCCGGCTGGCCCAGGCGGGCGTCGGCCGAGACGAACATCAGATGTCCGGCCGCCGCCACCTCCAGCCCGCCGCCCAGGCACTGGCCGCGCACGGCGACCAGGATCGGCACCGGATAGGCGACCATCTCGCGCACCAGCGCATGCAGCGAGCGCAGCATCGCGGCGCATTGGTCGGGCATGTGTTCCGGCACCGAGGCGCCGAAGCTGAAATGCGGGCCTTCATGATCCAGCAGCACGCCACGCAGATGGATGTCGTCCCTGGCCTCGACCAGGGCCGCCTGCAGGGCGGCGATCATCTCGGCATCGACGATGTTGGCCTTGGGGCGGGCCAGACGCAGCCTCAGCAGCTTGCCGTCACGGTCGCGCCAGACTTTCAATGCGCTCATCGCGGTCAGTCCTTCGCCTTGGGGATCAGCGATTCGATCAGTTCCGGCGTCCACGGCGTGCCCTTGGCCAGGGCCTGACGCAAGGCGATGAAATCGATCTCGCGCTCGTCCTTCGGGCCTTCGTTGAAAGCACGAAAGCCGGTGCGGGCCTCGGTCATCATGTTGAGGCCCAGCCAGTCGCGGCTGTTTTCCTTGTTGGCGTTCCAGGCGTTCAGCTTGGGCTTGCGCAATTCCTGGATGGTCTTGGTGAAGCAGTCGGGGAAGGTCATCAGGATCTTGGCGCAGACCTCCTCGACCTTGGCGTCCAGCAGCGACAGGTCGACGGTGCCCTTCTTCAGCAGTTCCTTGCCCGCCGCCAGTTCGGCGCCGGTCTTGGACTCGCCGTGGATGATGCGGCCGTATTCGTCGAGATAGCGGTCGGTGACCACCAGCGGGTTGGCGACGAACTTGCCGTCGACCTTGAGGGCCGGAACCACGTCCATGATGATGCCGACGCGGGCGGCCTTGTGGGCCGACCACGGCTCGCACAGCGACCCCGACACCATCGCCTGCTCGCAGCCGATCATCACCGGCAGGAAGTCGGTGGCGCCGCCGATCGGGGCCGAGCCGTGCTTGGGGCCGGCCTGGCCGAACTTGGCCAGATCCTGGGCGATCGAGAAGTCGGCGGCCATGCCGATTTCCTGGCCGCCGCCGATGCGCATGCCGTTGACCCGGCAGATCACCGGCTTGTCGCAGCCCAGGATCGACGACACCATGTCGTTGAACAGGCGCATATAGGCCCGGTATTCCTGGGGATTGCCGGCATAATATTCGGCGTATTCCTTGGTGTTGCCGCCGGTGCAGAAAGCCTTGTCGCCGGCGCCGGTGAACACCACCGCCGAAACGTCGCGGGCGTTGGACGCCTCGCGGAAGCCCATGATCACCCCTTTCACCATCTCGGTGGTGTAGGAGTTGTACTGCTTCTGGTTGTCGAGCGTGATCCAGACATTGTACAGGCCCTCGGCAACGGAACCGTCGGGGCGCCTGGCCGGCTTCTTCTCGTAAAGCACGCCGGGGACCACCTGATGGGCGACCAGATCATGGTCGTTCAGATGCTTGGGCGCCGTGCGGTCGATGATGGCGGCGGTTTCGGGCTTCATGGTTGTCGATCTCCCTCTCTCGGACGTCTTGTTTAGACCGCGGGAACCAGGACGGCGCGGCGGGTCAGCTTGTGATCGTGAACGGCGGTGAACACCTCGTTGATGCCGTCCAGCGGATGGCGTTCGACGAAATTCTTGACGTTGACCTTGCCCGACAGCACCAGTTCCAGGGCGCCGGGATACAGTTCCGGGACGCAGCCCCAGTTGCCCAGCGCACGGGCGTGATAGGCCATCAGGTTGGACAGGCGGAATTCCGCCTTGTTGAAGGTGTAGCCGACCACGCACAGGGTGCAGCCGTGCACCATCAGGTCGAAGGCGGTCTGCTGGCCCGGCACGCTCCCGGAGCATTCCATGATGATCCACTCGGTGGCACGCAGGCCGTTGGCCTTGGCGAAGGCGGAAATTTCCTTCTTGATCTCGCGGGTGCCGGGAAAATCCTTGGGGTTCAAGGTCAGGGCGGCGCCGTAGGCGGCAACCTGCTCCAGCTTCTTGGCGTCGATGTCCAGCGCCACCACCTTGGCCCCCAGGGCGGCGGCGACCTGCACCGAATAGCCGCCGACCCCGCCGGCGCCGATGACGACGACCAGATCGTCCTTGCCGATGCCGGCCTGGATCGCCGCCTGATAGGGGGTGGTCAAAGCGTCGGCGACCACGGCGACATCGGCCAGTTCCATGCCGATGGCGGCCAGCCGGGCCTCGTCGACCTCGCACAGCCCGCGGGAAGGGACGGCGATATGGGTGGCGAAGCCGCCCATGAAATCGTTGCCCGGCATCTTCTGCGACCGGCAGATGGTGCCCTTGCCGCGCTTGCACAAATCACACTCGCCGCAGGGAATGACCGCAGGTATGATGACCGACTTGCCGATCCAGCTTTCGGCCCCGACGCCTGCCTTTTCCACGCGACCGGAAATCTCGTGGCCCAGCGCAAGCGGCAGGGGGTGGTTCGTGCGGACACCGTTGTAATAATAGTCGAGGTCGGTATGGCAGACACCACACCCGGCGATGGCAACGAGGACATGCCCCGGTTCCAGGACGCCGATCTCCATCGGCTCCTTGATCATCGGCGCTCCGACTGCAGTCATCATCCAGCGGTACGGTGAAGTGGCCATGCTGTCCCCTCTCCTTAAATTCCTTCGGTTTCCGCTGCCGGCCATTGACGCCAATTCGGCTGGACGGCTATTATTGGGTAAATGCGTACCACAATGCCGAATTAAAGGTCAAGAGCGCATCGACCCAACCGGGTCCAAACATGTGGCTGGTCCGGTCTGAACCGGACCCTTCGGGGAATGAACGACTATGACAAAGAACACGGGTGCTTCAGGATCAGTATCCCTCGCAATGTGCGGCAGCGGCGGCGCCGGTGTGATGACCGCCGCCAACATGCTGCTCGATGCCGCTGCGGAAGCGGGCTATTACGCCCTTTTCGGCCGGTCGTCGGGACCGCAGATCCGCGGCGGCGAGGCCGCCGCCATCGTCCGTCTGAGCCCGGAGCCGGTGACGTCGGTCGACGACACCACGGAAATCCTGCTGGCCATCGACTGGCAGAACGTCCAACGCTTCGCCGCCGAGCTGCCGCTGGATAAGAACAGCGTCATCATCACCGACCCCACCCAGGGCGAGGTGCCCGAGGTGATGGCCAAGTCGGGCGCCCGCATCGTCGAGCTGCCGATGAAGGATCTGGCCAAGGAAATTCCCGGCGGCCGTCCCAACATGGTCGCCCTGGGCGCCGTCGCCGCCCTGATCGGCCTGCCGGTGGACGTTGTCTGCGAGGTTCTGGGCCAGTCCCTGAAGAAGAAGCGCGCCGACGCCTACGAAGCCTCGGTCGCCGCCGTGAAGAAGGGTGCCGAGGCCGCTGCCGGAATGGGGGCGACCAAGCGTCTGGGCAAGCTGGCCGGCGAGCCGGCCAAGCGGTGGAGCATCACCGGCAACGAAGCCGCCGCCCTGGGGGCGGTGCGCGGCGGGGTGCGGTTCTGCGCGGCCTATCCCATCACCCCCGCCACCGAGATCCTGGAATATCTGAGCAGCGCCCTGCCCAAGGTCGGCGGCGTGTTCGTCCAGGCCGAGGACGAACTGGCCTCGATCAACATGTGCGTCGGCGGCTCGTTCGGCGGCGCCGCCTCGATCACCGCCACCGCCGGCCCCGGCCTGTCGCTGATGATCGAAGCCCTGGGCATGGCCACCGCCTCGGAAACCCCGGTGGTGGTGGTCGACGTGCAGCGCGGCGGCCCGTCCACCGGCATTCCCACCAAGTCGGAACAGTCGGACCTGAACATCGCCCTGTACGGCCTGCACGGCGACGCCCCGCATCTGGTGGTGGCCCCCCACTCCATCGGCGACTGCCTGATGACCACCCAATGGGCGGTGCATCTGGCGGAAACCATGCAGGCCCCCTGCATCGTGCTGTCGGACCAGTCGCTGGGGCAAAGCCGCACCATCATGCCGGTGCCCGCCGACGTCGCCTTCGTCGGCAAGCGCCTGACCGTCACCGAGGCCCCGGCCGAAGGCGTGCAGTACAAACGCTACGCCAACACCGCGTCGGGCATCTCGCCGATGGCCATTCCCGGCACTCCCGGCTGCCAGTATACCGCCGACGGCCTTGAGCACACCGAGACCGGCACGCCGTCGTCGCAGGCCAACGACCACTCGTCCCAGCAGGACAAGCGGCTCAGGAAGCTGACCGACCACGAATACGGCGATCATTGGGCCACCATCGAGGGTGAGGGCGACATCGCCGTCATGTGCTGGGGCTCGTGCACCGGCGCCGCCCGCGAAGCCATCACCCGCGCCGCCGCCGACGGCGTCAAGGCCCGCCTGATCTCGCCGCGCCTGCTGTACCCGACCCGGCCCGAGGCCATGGCCAAGGCCCTGGCCGGGGTCAGGAAGGTGCTGGTGGTCGAACTGTCGCATCTGGGGCAGTTCCACCGCTACCTGAAGGGCGAATACGACCTGCCGGCGGAAATCCAGCAGATCAAGCGCGGCGGTCCGCTGCCGATCCGTCCCAATGAGATCCATTCCCGCCTGCTGTCGATGGGGAAATAAGCCATGTCCGGAACCAATTGCGCCCTCACCTATACCGCCAAGGACTACAAGTCCGACACCAAGCCGGTCTGGTGCCCGGGCTGTGGCGACTATTCCGTCCTGTCGTCCATCACCAAGGCCTTCGCCGACCTGAACCTCGAACCCCACAAGACCTCGGTGGTGTCGGGCATCGGCTGTTCGTCGCGCATCCCCGCCTACACCACCACCTACGGCTTCCACTCGATCCACGGCCGCGCCCTGGCGGTGGGGGCCGGACTGAAGCTGGCCCGGCCCGACATGACCGTGCTGGTGGCCGGCGGCGACGGCGACGGCTTTTCCATCGGCGGCAACCACTTCCTGCATGCCTGCCGGCGCAATGTCGACATGACCTATGTGGTCATGGACAACCGCGTCTACGGCATGACCAAGGGACAGCCCAGCCCGACCACCGAACCGGACTGGGACGCCTCGGCGATGGCTCCGCCCGGCGGCACCGGCATGACGCCCTTCAATCCGCTGGCCATCGCGCTGGCGGCGGGCGCCAATTTCGTGGCCCGCTGCTTCTCGGGCGATCCCAACGGCACCGCCGCGGTGATCGCCGAGGCCATCAAGCATCCGGGCTTTTCCTTCGTGGCGGTGATGAGCCCGTGCATCACCTTCCGCGAGGAACAGCGCGAGTGGAAGAACGTCGTCCGCCCGTCTCCGGTCGAATCCACCACCGATGCCGCCCAGGCGGCCAAGCGGCTGATGACCGACGACGGGTTCAACATGGGCATCCTGTATCGCGGCCACCGCACCCCCTATTCACCGAAGGGGGCCGGCCAGGCCTCGCTCGCCGACCTGGAAGCGGAGTTCGCCCTGTGAGTCCTGATGTCGGCCTGATCGGCTCGGAAGCCGAGCTTCTGGCCATCGCCCGGGCGATGGAGGAGCTGGCGGCCGAGCAGTATGCCGAACTGGCGGAGGCGTTTGCGGTGTCGTGCAATTCCGACGCCGCCGACGCCTTCCGCGAGCTGGCCGACGGCCAGAAGCCGCACGTGGCGGAGTTTCCGCCGCTGACCGGCCCGGCCCCGGCCGTCCTGCCGTGGGGGGACAAGGATCCCGAGATCGCCGACCCCGGCGCGGTCCACTATCTGATGTGGCCGTGGCACGTCTTCGATCTGGCCTTGCGCCACCAGCGCAAGTCGTTGGTTTTTTTCGAGGAGATCGCCACCCGGTCCGACCGGCCCGACGTGGCGCGGACCGCCCGCGCCCTGGCCCTGCGCGAGCAGGACCATGTTGCGGCAATGCAGGCGCGACGAGACGCCGCCCCCATCCCGCCCGAGGATTGGGACGACGACCCCGACCCGCCGAACTGGGACATGTGAGAAGCACCATGATGCACGAGGCGATCCTGCCCGAGGGATGGAAGCAGCCGCAGGGCTATGCCAACGGCTTGCTTGCGCGCCCGGGCAGGACCCTCTACATGGCCGGCCAGATCGGCTGGACGGCCCAACAAGAATTCATGAGCGAGGAACTGGTGCCGCAATTCAGGCAGGCCCTGGAAAATATCCTCGCCATACTCAAGGAAGCAGGCGGAAAACCCGAGCACCTGTGCCGCATCACCGCGTTCTGCATCGACAGAGACGCCTATCTCGCGGCCCGGCGTGAACTCGGACTTATCTGGAGGGAACTGATGGGACGGCATTATCCGTGCATGAGCATGATCTTCGTGGCTGATCTGCTGGATCACCCCGCCAGGATCGAGCTGGAAGCCACGGCGGTCATCCCCGACTGATCCCGCGAAGCACCAACCGCCAAAACCCAGGAGGAAGATGTGTCCAAGTCCAAGCAGACGTTCCAGTGGGAAGACCCGCTGCTGCTCGACGATATGCTGACCGAGGAAGAGCGCCTGGTGCGCGACTCGGCCCGCGCCTATGCCCAGGATAAGCTGATGCCGCGCATCCTCGAGGCCAACCGTCACGAAATCTTCCATCGCGAGATCATGACCGAGATGGGCGAGCTGGGTTTCCTGGGGCCGACGACGCCCGAGGAATACGGCGGCGCCGGCGTCAATTACGTGTGTTACGGTCTGGTCGCCCGCGAGGTCGAGCGGGTCGATTCCGGCTACCGTTCGGCGATGAGCGTGCAATCGTCGCTGGTGATGTATCCGATCACCGCCTACGGGTCCGAGGAGCAGAAGAAGAAGTACCTGCCCCGCCTGGCCACCGGCGAACTGGTCGGCTGCTTCGGCCTGACCGAGCCCGATGCCGGATCGGACCCCGGCTCGATGCGCACCCGCGCCAAGAAGGTCGACGGCGGCTACGTGCTGACCGGCAACAAGATGTGGATCACCAATTCTCCCATCGCCGACGTCTTCGTGGTGTGGGGCAAGACCGAGGACGGGATCATCCGCGGCTTCATCCTGGAAAAGGGCATGAAGGGCCTGTCGGCGCCGAAGATCGAGGGCAAGTTCTCCCTGCGGGCCTCGGCCACCGGCGAGATCGTCATGGACGAGGTGTTCGTGCCGGCGGAAAACCTGCTGCCCGGCGTCGAAGGGCTGAAGGGGCCGTTCGGCTGCCTCAACCGGGCCCGCTTCGGCATCGCCTGGGGGGTGATGGGTGCCGCCGAGTTCTGCTGGCACCAGGCCCGCCAGTACACCCTGGACCGCAAGCAGTTCAACCGCCCGCTGGCCAACAACCAGCTGATCCAGTTGAAGCTGGCCAACATGCAGACCGAAATCACCCTGGGTCTGCATGGCTGCCTGCGGCTGGGCCGTCTGTTCGACGACGGCAAGATGGCGCCGGAAATGATTTCGCTGATGAAGCGCAACAATTGCGGCAAGGCGCTGGAGATCGCCCGCGTCGCCCGCGACATGCACGGCGGCAACGGCGTCAGCGACGAATTCCACGTCATCCGCCACGCCATGAACCTGGAAGCGGTCAACACCTATGAAGGCACCCACGACGTCCACGCCCTGATCCTGGGCCGGGCGATCACCGGACTGAACGCCTTCACCGGCTGACCACGGTTCTGCCCCTCGGCCCCCTTCCCCGTCCGGGGAAAGGGGCGGAGGGGCGGCAAGCCGGGTCATACGAAGCCCGGATGATTCATTCGGGCTTCGTATCCAGCGCCCATTGGGCGCGGCCAAGGCCGCGGATGCGGCCGCCCGGCGAGGGCTTGGGAACCCGAATGAATCATTC
>Ga0172373_10004853_pt1 | contig 18721 bp, 17 predicted proteins | sample Lak10m_2_FD_114546 | JGI IMG/M metagenome (GOLD analysis project Ga0172373, IMG submission 114546) | Freshwater microbial communities from Kabuno Bay, South-Kivu, Congo - kab_092012_10m | ecosystem: Environmental > Aquatic > Freshwater > Lake | place: Democratic Republic of the Congo...
AAAATCTAATAAAAACTATTTTATGAAAAAAAACATACTTGTAATTGTAAGTATATTATCAATTAATTTGTTTTCGCAAAAAAATCAACACTTATTTAGCAGGCAATTATTAAATGAACCAAAAAATAATAACAGTGAATTTATTAATCAACATAAGTTTAAAAATGTGTTAAACCCTAAACGCAAAAACTCTGAAGCAAGCAAAACTAGCGTTTTGATTAAAAAATATGATAGTGTAAAAGTTTGGGATTTAGATGTTAATATTAATCAGTTCAATATTAATAAAGAAAAGTATTCGAACTTTACATACGATGCCAATAACAATCTAACATCTGAATTACATCAATTTAATTGGAACTCTACAAATTTGACTTGGGTTAATAGTTATAAATATACCTATACATACGATGCCAATAACAATCAAACTTCTAATTTACAACAAATTTGGAATGCTACAACTTTAAGTTGGGTTAATAGTTATAAATATACCTCTACATACGATGCCAATAATAATCAAACTTCTTTTTTAGTTCAAGATTGGAATGCTACAACTTTGACTTGGGATAATAGATCTAAATATAATAATACATACGATGCCAATAACAATCTAACATCTGAATTAACGCAATTTTGGAATGCTACAACTTTAACTTGGGATACTAGGGATAAAGCTAATTATACATACGATGCCAATAACAATCTAACATCTGAATTATATCAATCTTGGAATGCTACAACTTTGACTTGGGATAATATTTTTAAATATACCTCTTCCTACGATGCCAATAACAATCAAACTTCTCAAATACAACAAACTTGGAATGCTACAACTTTAACTTGGGATACTATGAATAAAGCTAACTCTACATACGATGCCAATAACAATCTAACATCTGAATTATATCAATCTTGGAATGCTACAACTTTGACTTGGGATAATGATTCTAAAAAGACCTATACCTACGATGTTAATAAGTTTAAAAAAAGTGAAGTATCATATCAGTATAATAGTGGTTTACTTACCGATGCAGATAGTACTTATTATTATTTCCATACAACTACTGTTGGCATAGATGAATTACAAGATAAAGAAAAGTTTATTACAATTTATCCAAACCCAAGTAAAGAGATGTTTAATATTAAAAGTAATAACGCTATAACCTCTGTTGAAGTTTATAATAACATAGGAATTTTAGTTTCCAAACCTGAGTTAAAAGCAAATAATCAAATTGATTTATCTAGTTTATCAAAAGGTATATATTTCGTAAAAATATTTGCGGGTAAACAGTATTATACTGAGAAAGTTATTTTAGAGTAATTAAAATTTAGATAAAAACTTTAGCAATAATATAAGCGGATTTAATAGTCCGCTTTTTTTATGCCTTTAAATTACGTTTTAGTGATGTTGTGGGGAAAATGTGGGGAAAGCCTAGAAATAAAAAACCCTCAACTATTGATAGTCAAGGGTTTATGGTTTTTAATTGTGCTCCCACCTGGAATCGAACCAGGCACCTACTGATTATGAGTCAGTTGCTCTAACCGAATGAGCTATAGGAGCAATTTGAACTTAAATTCAAATTTTGGTGTGCAAAAATATATATTTGTCTGACAATAACAAAATTAATATGACTAAAATAAAAAATATTATTTTTGATCTGGGCGGTGTCATTATCAATTTGGATATTCAACAAACCATTAAAGCATTTAATCAATTATCTGCGTTCCCGTTTGAATCTATCTATACACAACTTCAACAATCAAAACTTTTTGATTTATTTGACAGAGGTGAAATTACTGAAAAAATATTTTTTGAAGAATTACAAAAAGTTCTGGGCAGTTCTATTTCTAATGATAAGTTGGTAAATGCTTGGAATGCGATGCTACTTGACTTTCCGTTAAATAGATTGAATCTGTTAAAAAAATTACAGCCCAACTATAGATTATTTTTATTGAGTAATACCAATGAAACTCATATTACTGCATTTGAAAAGAGTTTATTTGAGCAACATGGATATAAAAATCTGGAACCATTTTTTGAGAAAGTTTATTATTCATGTAGAATTGGTCTCAGAAAACCTGATTCTGAGATTTTTGAGTTTGTTTTAAGAAATAATGGTTTAAATGCTCAAGAAACGCTTTTTATAGATGATACACTTCAGCATATAGAAGGAGCCAAAAATCTCGAAATTAATGCAAAGTTAATTTCAAAAAATGAAGAAGTAGGTGTATTATTAAAAAAAATGAACTTAGTTTGAATAAAACATTAGTCTATTATTTTTTTCTAATGTAGATTCTGTTTTTAGCCAATCCTAATTTGTTTAAAAAATGTGTGAAAGACACTCCAAGCACTCCAATACCGTATTTCATGCTTCGTTTGAAATTGATAGAGCTTGCCTCTGGAAAATATTTAGTTGGGCAAGTAATTTCAGCAATTTGAAAACCTGAATAAAAAATTTGCGATATCATTTGATTGTCAAATACAAAATCATCAGAGTTTTCATGATAACTTATTGTTTCCAAAATGTCTCTGTTAAAAGCACGGTAGCCTGTATGTTATTCGCTTAATTTTTGGTTAATTAACACATTTTGAGTAAGTGTTAAAAAACGGTTAAAGATATATTTATACATTGGCATGCCACCTTTTAAAGCACCTTTGCCAAGTATTCGTGATCCAAAAACAGATGGATATAAGTCGTTAGCAATAATATAACTCATACTATGAATTAATTTTGGAGTATACTGATAGTCAGGATGCAACATGATTACAATATCAGCGCCAATTTCAAGTGCTTTATCATAGCATGTTTTTTGATTTCCGCCATATCCTTTATTTTTTTCATGACGTATAACGTGTTTAATACCTAAAGACTTTCCAACTTCTGCTGTATTATCGGTACTGTGGTCGTCAACCAAAACAACATCATCTACAATGTCAAATGGGATTTCATCATAGGTTCTTTTAAGGGTTAAAGCTGCATTATAAGCAGGCAATACTACCACAATTTTTTTTCCGTTAATCATATACGCAAAAATAACAAAGTTTACATAATTTGTATAACTCTATAAAAATATAATTAATTTAGGGCACCAATTGAAAACGAAAGTATTACATAGTTACCTTCTAAAAGCATACTTACCTCCATTTTTTCTAACGCTTTTTATTGGTGTTTTTGTTTTTTTTCTTATCCACGTATTTACCTATATGGATGATATTATAGGTAAGGGAATGAGCGTTTGGGTTTTGACGCAGTTTTTTGCGTATTCTTTTTTAACTTTTATTCCTGTAGCTATGCCGTTGGCAGTTCTTTTATCGTCAATTATGACATTTGGGAATTTGGCCGAAAACTATGAGTTGGCAGCTATGAAGTCCTGTGGGTTATCTCTGTTTAAAATTTTGAGGCCTGTTTTAGTGTTCATATTTTTTTTATCGGGTTTCACGTTTTTCTTTAACAACTTTATTTTGCCTGAAATTACCCTGAAGTCTGCCAGAATGTTATGGGATATTCGACAAGCAAAACCAACTTTAAACATTAAAGAGGGTATTTATTACAACCAGTTAGATGGGTATAGCATTAAAGTTGGAAAAAAGAGTAAAGATGGGCAAACTTTGTATAATGTAAATATTTACGATCACTCAACTACTGTTGGCAATAACATTCAGCTTTATGCCGACAGTGGTAAAATGAAAACATCAGCAGATACCAATTTTTTGCAAATTCAGCTAAGTAATGGAACTCGTTACGAAGATATTTTACAACAAGAAAGCCATAAAAGAACTCGTCCTTTAATGCAAATGATTTATAAAGAGCTCAATATTAATGTGGATATGAGCGGATTTAAAATGAAAGAAACTGAGGAAGAGTTGTTTAAAGGTCATCATGAGATGATGAATGTGTGGCAAATCAACAATGAAATTGACACGATGAATTTTGAAATACAAAAAAAACATCATAATCTGAAAGATCAATTCTCCAATTATTTCTTAAATCGAACGTTTCGTGTATATGGGTTGAATAATCAATGTTCATCTGTTAAAACATTTTATGCCTCGCTCAATAGAGATGAGTATGCGAGAGCTGTTGAAAATGCACAAAATTTAGCCAGAAGTTCAAGCAGTTTCATAGATTCCATCAACGAAGAGATTAAAAACAAGGAACTTGTCAGGCTTCAATATGCTGTTGGTTGGCATAAAAAAATCAATATTTCGTTTGCTTGTATTGTTTTATTTTTTGTTGGAGCTTCTTTGGGAGCTATTATTCGAAAGGGAGGAATGGGCTTACCAGTAGTTGTTGCCGTATTATTTTTTCTTTTGTATTATGTGGTAACTATCATTTTTGAGGATTTGGTCATTGAAGAATTTTATACTGTAGTTTTTGGAACGTGGTTTCCATTGATGTTGTTTTTACCATTAGGTATTTTTTTAACGTATAAGGCTGCCAAAGATTCAGCTCTGTTTGATTTATCGGCCTATGTGGAACCCATAAAACATCTATTCAAGAAACACAAACCCAAAATCTGATTATGAAAATCCTTCAGCTTTGTAATAAAGCACCCTATCCGGCAAATGATGGTAGTTCAATTGCAATATGCACATTGGCAGAAGGATTAGCGGATAATGGAATAGAACTTCATTTATTGTCTGTAAATACCAAAAAGCATTTTAAACCTGAATATAACATACCGAATTATTTTAAAGAAAAGACAAACTACCAATCAGTTTTTAAAAATACAAATACCAATCCTTTAGGTGCCTTTTTTAATCTGTTTTCGTCTCAATCTTATTTTGTTAGCAGGTTTTATTTCAAAGAGTATGAGACGATTTTAATTGAAAAATTGAAACAAACAAAGTTTGACATTATACAACTTGAAGGTGTATTCATGTGTTCTTATATTTCTACCATAAAAAAATATTCAAAGGCTTCAATTGTTTTAAGAAGTCATAATGTCGAACATCAAATTTGGGAACGTCATTTATCTAATGAAAAGAATTTTTTTAAGAAAATGTATTTAGGACTACAGAATAATCGCCTAAAAACATTTGAAATAAAGGTTTTTAAAGAAGTAGATGCTATTGTTACAATTACTAATGAAGATAAAAAAACAATTTCAAAAATATTACCTCATAAGTTAATTTATACTTGTTTAACAGGAATTGATTTGAATAAATACTTACCGGTTAGGGAAGCGAAATTATTAAATACCTTGTTTCATTTTGCTTCTATGGATTGGATGCCCAATATAGAGGCGGTAGAATGGTTAATCAATTTCGTTTGGCCCCAGGTTTTAAAAAGTAAACCGGATGCTCGGTTAGTTTTAGCAGGTAGAGGTATGCCAGAACATATCAGAAAAATGGCTTCTAAAAATATTCAAGTATTAGGAGAAGTAAATGATTCAGAGGATTTTTATAGAACTTATGATATCATGCTGGTACCTTTATGGTCGGGTAGTGGATTAAGAATTAAATTAGTTGAGGGCTTGGCTTACGGTAAAAGTATTATTACCACATCTATTGGTGCGGAAGGAATTCCATACACAAAGTCACAAAATATTGAAATAGCTGATTCAGCAACTGAGTACGCAAATATTATAGTATCATTACTAACTAATGAACAATCAAAACAACATTTACAAAAAGGAGCGAGGCAATTAGCTGAAACTTATTTTGATTACAAATTAATAGCAGGTCAATTATTGGAATTTTATAAAACACTTTAAAAATAGGTATTCTTCCTACTCACGAAAACATTTAAGATTTATTACAATACCAAGCAAGGTTTGTGAATTAAAGATATAATATATACATTTGATTTATAATCAATAACAATGAAAAAGTTCATTTTACCTATTTTTACACTTTTATTTTTAGGGTCTGTTGTTTTTTTTTCATGTAAATCAAAAACGGATAGTGCTATTTCTCCTGACTATAAATCGGAGGTAAAAGGTGGAACAGGAAATAATCCAAGTGTAACAAATGTAACAACCACTGGTATTACAGCTACAGTTTCTCCGTATCCTAGTTCAGTATTAACAGGTGTTGGAGTAGGAGCTGCTTGGTCGAGTGCTGGATGTCAACCCAGTCAAACTTATTTAGAAAATACAAATACAAATACGGCTACTTCAGTGAAAGTGGAATTTTTTACCCCACCAACTAATGGAACTTACCAACTAGTTTCGTCAAAATCATTATTAAAAGCAGGAAAAGCTTTTATGACCGTAACTAACCCTCCTAGCCAAGATGTAGGAAGTGTTTGGTACTCTTCAGGTGGATCAATTAATGTGGTTGTTAGTGGAGCAAGTATTACGGGTGTTTTTTCGAATATAACTTGCTATAAAACTCCCGGGGCCTTTTACTCAGTTACAGTTTCAGGTCAGGTTGGTTGCTTATAATTTTTTTTAATAGTAATTTCAAGGCTCTGCATATTTTGCAGAGCCTTTTTTATTTTTTACGAAAACAGATCAATACATAATTAATCAACTTAAAAATGCTTATTCACTCGATGTAAGGGCCCTTTCATTCATGCGAATAGGAGTGAGTATTCTTTTATTAGTTGATTTATGTATTAGAGCAATGTCTATAAAAGCTTTTTTTACTGATGATGGGGTATTGCCTATTAATGCACTGCAGCAATTTTTTGGAAATACCAATTATATATCGTTACATGCTTTGAGCGGCTCGTTATGGTGGCAAATCATTTTGTTTGGCATTAACGCTTTTTGTGTGGTTGCATTATTAGTTGGTTATCGAACGCGTGTTTTTACCTTTATTTGTTGGATATTTTTAATATCAATTCAAAATAGAAATCCTTTTATATTACAAGGAGGTGATGATTTGTTGAGGTTATTATTATTTTGGGGATTATTTTTACCATGGGGAAATTATTATTCGATTCATTCTTCTCGATCTCGAACACATGAGTTTTCATTATCTGGTTTTGGTTATTTATTGTTACCGTGTTCGGTTTTATTTTTTTCTGCACTATTAAAAACATCATCAGAATGGCGTACAGAAGGAAGTGCTTTGTATTATGCTTTAAGTCTTGATCAAATACGTCTTCCATTAGGGACTTTTATATATCAATTTCCAGCTTTAATGTATGTTTTGACTTTTTTAGTATTTTATATTGAATTAATAGCTCCTTTAATGATTATTATACCATTTACATCTTCAAAAGTCAGATCGGTTGGAATATGTTTGATGATAGGATTTTATGTTAGTATTGGTCTTACTTTATATGTTGGTTTATTTTATATAATTGGAATAGTAAGTTTGTTTGGTTTATTTCCTTCATCCGTAATGGATTGGCTAGAATTAAAATTTGCTAGATCCAAAGTGGTTATTAAAACTCCAAGTATTCCAGTTAAGGGTTTTAAATTAAGAAAAAAAATATTCGGTTATTTTAAAAATAGCGTGATTGCGATTACTATTATTTTTTGTCTTTTTTTAAATATAAGTAATCTGCCGGCTTTTCCATACGAATTAGATACCCAGCTTTTTCAATGTATGAAGTTTTTAAAATTAGACCAAAATTGGGGGATGTTTTCACCGTATATTTTAAAAGAAGATGGTTGGTTTGTTTACAGTGGATTCTGTTCTAATGGCAGACATATAGACATTAGACATAATTTAGATTCAGTAGCATTCACCAAACCTCAATACCTTGTTGCAGAGCATGAAAGTGACAGATGGAGAAAGTTTGAGGAGAATTATACAAGTATTAATAATAATTTTATGCGCCCACATTATTGTAAATATTTATTGAATAAGTGGAATCATGAACATCCTGAAAAACAGATTACAGACTTAACTATTTACTTTATGCAAGAAACTAGTTTGCCTGATTATCAAACCAAGCCACTAAAAAAAATAGTAGCCTGTGATTGTCATCAATAGGAACACGACACCAATAGATATTCATTCAATATGCGATTAAAAACAATTATAAAATATATTAATTATTGGCTTAGCTTTTTTACAGAACATGATTTACATTCTCCTTTTTTATATAATTTTTATATTGAATTGGTGAAAAATGAATACTGTTTTGGAGATTTTGAAGTTTTAAGTAGTATAAGGAAAAAATTATATTCTGATAAAACCATAATTAAAGTTCTTGATTTCGGAGCCGGTTCAAAAAAAATGAAATCTAATGAAAGAAGTATTCGTCAAATTTCGAAACATGGAATAGCTTCACAAAAACAAGCTGAATTTTTATATCGGTTAGTAAATAAATTTTCGCCAAAAACAATTGTTGAGCTAGGAACATCAGTAGGTTTAACAACATTGTATTTATCAAGAGCTAACGTCAAATCAAAAATATATACGATTGAGGGATGTCCTAATTTATTTCAATATTCAAAAAAGCAGTTTGTTTCTTATAAAGCCCAAAATATTTTTTCTATTAATGGGAATTTCGATTCGGAATTCCCTAAAATTTTATCAAAGATAGAATCGTTAGATTTCCTTTATATAGATGGAAATCATACCTATTCATCCACAATTAATTATTTTAATATGGCACTTGGTAAAAAAAATCCTCATTCCATTTTTGTATTTGATGATATTAACTGGAATGAGGATATGCAGAAAGCGTGGAGAGAAATTTGTGCGAGTCCCGAAATAACACTAAGTCTTGATTTTTTTCATTTCGGTGTCGTGTTTTTTAGAAAAGAGCAGTTAAATAAAGAACATTTTATTTTGAAATTTTAATTCATAATACAATATGCTTTGTGCTACGCTTTATTTGGCCGTAAGAGTAACGTAAGGGATAATCATCTCCTCTAAACTTACGCCCCCATGCTGAAACGTGTTTTTATAGTATTGTACATAATGGTTAAAATTATTTGGATAAGCAAAAAACTTGTCTTCTTTGGCAAAAATATAACGAGTACTCACATTTTGTTTTGGAAGGAAAGCTTCGGCCGGATTTTTAATTTCGAATACTTCTTTAGGATTGTAATCTAAAGCTTTTCCTTGTTTGTATCTTAAATTTGTATTTACAGTTTTATCTCCTATCACTTTCGAAGGTTCTTTAACATGAACAGTTCCATGATCGGTGGTAATAACTAGTTTTGCATTTTTTGAGGCAATAAATTTAATCATATCTAACAGCGGAGAATGTTCAAACCATGAAAGGGTTAGACTCCTGTATGCAGGTTCGTCATCGGCTAATTCTCTAATCATTTCTAATTCTGTTCGGGCATGGCTCAGCATATCAACAAAATTATATACAATCACGTTTAATTTATTATTCATTAAGTTCGACATGTTTTCAGATAATTTTTTTCCGGCTGAAAAGTTGGTTATTTTATTATAACTCATTTTAATGTCTTTCCCTAAACGTTTTAATTGTGCTTTTAAAAAATCTTCCTCATGGAGGTTTTTTCCGCCTTCATCATCATCATTTTTCCACCAATCAGGATAACGTTTTTCCATTTCGCTTGGCAATAATCCTGAGAATAATGCATTACGTGCATATTGAGTTGCCGAAGGCAGAATACTAAAAAATAATTCTTCGTTTTCTATTTTAAAATAATCTTGAATTATTGGTTGAATTACCTTCCATTGATCGTAACGTAAATTATCAATTACCAGGAGAAAGGTACAGGTATTTTGGTCTAACTGATTGAAAAATTTATTTTTCAATAATGTATGACTCATGGTTGGGATGTTTTGACTGTTGCCACTTAGCCAATTAAGATAATTTTTTTCAATAAATTTAAAAAATTGCAAGTTTGCATCTGCTTTTTGCATTCTAAGAACTTCTAGCATGCCCTTATCTTGATTTTTGTCAATTTGTAGTTCCCAATACACAATTTTTTTAAATACTTCTTGCCACTCTTGCCAATCCAAATTATCAGATAATGTCATCCCTATTTGCGCAAAATCTTTTCGATATTCGGTATTTGTTTTTTCGGAAACTAGACGCTTGTTGTCTAATGCTTTTTTTAGTGACAATAAAATTTGATTAGGATTTACAGGTTTAATTAAGTAATCGGCAATTTTGCTACCAATTGCATCTTCCATAATATACTCTTCCTCACTTTTTGTAATCATAATTACAGGTAAATCCGATTTCAGTTGTTTAATTTTAGTCAAGGCTTCTAATCCTGAAATACCAGGCATATTTTCATCAAGTAATACGGCTGATAAGTTAGAATTTTCTTTAACGGTATCAATAGCTTCGTCTCCGCTCAATGCAGTTATGATATCATAACCTTTTGTGTTTAAGAATAAGATATGAGGCTTTAATAAATCTATTTCATCATCAGCCCAAAGAATAGTAATTTTTTCCATAGTATTATAGTACTAAGATACGTTGTATCTTGTGTTTTATTGTGGGGATTAACGTTTGTTAAGTATTGATTGCCGCAAAGGCATTACAAGTAAAAAGTCCGGCTGTTTCTGTTCTTAAACGACTTTCTCCGAGAGACATAGGCATATAATTGGAAGATAATGCCATTGTAATCTCCTCTTTTGTAAAATCACCTTCTGGTCCAATTAAAACGATAAAAGATTTATGAGGACTGATATAATGTTTAATGAATTGCTTATTTTCTTTGTCACAATGAGCTATAAGCATTATATCTGAAGTGTGTAATTTAATAAATTCTTTTAAATCAACTAAAGGGTTTATTTTTGGCAGATAAGCTTGTTGACTTTGTTTTAATGCAGCTTCGGCAACTTTTTTTATACGCTCATCTTTTACAACTGTTCTTTCGGAATTTTTACATTTGAGGAATGAGATTTCATCAATCCCTATCTCAACAGCTTTTTCAACAAACCATTCGATGCGTTCTATATTTTTGGTTGGGGCAATAGCAATATGTAAATTATAATTTCTGGTCTGTTTTACTAATTCTTTTTGAATTAAAGATACAGCACATTGTTTGGCATGAGCTGCTTCTATTTTTCCAACAGCTCTCATTCCATTTCCGTCTATAACCTGAATAGCATCACCAACTTTGTGTCTCAATACTTTGACACAATGAAGAGATTCGTCTTCATTTAAAATGGCGACATTATTTTGTATGATTCCGAAAAAGGTATTCATTAATATTTGAAAGGAACTGTTATTACCACTTTTACTTCAACAGGCCTATTGGCAACTTTAGCTATATCCCAGTCAGGTAGTAATTTAACTAAACGCATTGCTTCTTCGTTACATCCGAACCCCAAGGGTTTAATGATTTTGAAATTTTTTAATTTTCCTTCTTTTGTTACTGTACAAATGATATCGACAGTACCTTTTATACCATTTCTATCTGCATTTCTAGGGTAACGTAAATTTTGTTCAAAAAAATCGTACATAGCTTTGTCTCCTCCTTTAAAACTTGGATTTACTAATAACTGATTAGTATCAACCACAGCAACTACAATTTCTTTTTTCTTATCTTTTTTACCGGATGACTTCGAAGCATGAACAACCCTCTTTAAGCTATCGGAAGGGAATAATTCCTTGGCTTTAAGATTTACAGAAAATAGAACAAATGAAAAAAATAATAGAAGTATCTTCATATTTAAGTCATATTGTTTTTTAGTTGTCAACTTAATCTCAGCTGTGTCATGACATGGATTTATTTCAAGCATTTTCACTTCCTGTTTGAGGTTTAGGCATAAGAATTTTTGACTTTACTATATTACGAAAAAAAGAACCTACATTTTTACGTTTTTTTAACTTTTATCATTTATTTATTAAACACTAATTTGTCAAAAACATTCAATCGTTCTTTGAGCCATTTTTTGATGAATATTATCCATATATGGATAATGTTAAAATTTCTACAAAAACTAAAATGTCTCCAAAACACATTAAATCTGTTTAATAATGGGCAAAAATCTACTGATGTAAATCATCATATTAAGTAATGCCTCATTTCATTTCATATTGGTTCTCGTCAGTTTTACTTTGCCTAAAAAACAATTATTAACAATTAAAAAATCATGATTATGAAAGTAAAAGATGTTATGACTTCGGAAACCGTAAAGTATTGTTCACCAGAAACTAATTTAATTCAGGCTTCTAAAATAATGAAGGAGGCTAATCGTGGTGCTTTGCCCGTGGTTGATAAAGATCAAAAAGTAATAGGTATTATTACAGATCGGGATATAGCTCTTTCTTTAGCTTCTAAAAATTCGAAAGAATTAGCCGATTTGTGTGTTGATGAGATTTTGCCAAGTTCAAAAATTCACACCATCAAGCCTGAGGATACAATTACAGATGCATTGAGAGAGATGAGGAAAAATAAAATTGGCCGATTACCAGTTACTAATAAGGATGGAAAATTAAAGGGAATGATTTCTATTAACACACTTCTTTCTCATGCTATTCAGGAAAAAGAAGATTTGGGAACGGTAACTGCAAGAGATGAAAGCTTAGCTAAAACTATTAAAACACTTTTTGATAGAAATAATGCTACAAAAACTACAAAAAAAGAAAAGGAAGCGCATCTGGCAGAAGCCATGCAATTTTAAGATAGAACATGCGGGCATTTAGCCCGCATGTTTATTTAAGTTTAGTTCAATATTATGGAAGAATGTGAGGAAAATCATTTCTTGTTTTGATGTCTCTCATAAATTTTCAAGTTCGATTTAGATATTATTGTTCCAATAATACATCGTGGAATGAATAAATACGTCAAATTAATCGGATTTTTTATATTATTTTTAATAGGCTTTCAATCCATTGGATTAAGCAATAAGGATTCTCTATCTATTAAAAGTTTACACTCTGCGAATTCTTCTCGCAATTTATCGTTATTATGGTTTAATTCGGGTTATCGCGTTCCTATTAACAAACAAAAAATTTTAAATTCCGGGCATGGACTTTATGCTGAGTTGGGAATTAATCCGGGAGGGGTGATAACAAAGGATTTATTACTAGCTGTATATGGAGGTTGGGCGTTTATGGATAGGTCATGGAAAACTTCGTTTAATAAGAATTTTTCTAAAGCTTATTCAAACGCTATGATTCAATCAGAAAATCAATCTTCATTCGATTCAACATTAATTTATTCAAGTAATTTTCTTTTTGAAACTAAAAAAGGGAATTCTTTAACTGTGCCGGGTTGTGAAATGAAATCATTTCATAATTACACATTGTATTTTGGTATAGCTATTAAGCTACCTTATAAAAATTATCCCATTTTGAAGCTTTATAAGGGGTCATTACGAAGTCACTATCAAGGTGATGGTAGTATAGTTTCAAAAAACATGGATTTCAATATTTTTGAAATTCGTCGTAAGTTATATGGGTGCGAATTAATGGTACTAACTACGAATCAAGTTTTGAGTATAATTAAAAATATAAAACAACCACTGAAAAGAGGTCATGGGGCATTAAGTATCTACTACGAAATGAGTGATTTTTATAATTCCTCTCTTTATTTTTATGATGGAATAACCAAAAAGTCTATCTCATTCACTCATTTCGTAAAACAAGATTTTTTGACTAAATACAAAAGGGAAGTTTTTTTAGGATTTAAACTTTCCTATTATCTTTTTTAACAAAGAGTTTGATGAAAGACTAATGAGAAAATTACCACACTATTTTGTTTAGACTCTATTCATAATCTTTTTGGTAAATATCGGGAGCAAAATTTAATACACCTTCATGATTAACCCAAGAAGTAAAATAAGCAATATAAATTTTAATCGGATTATTGAGTCGCACTCTTGTCGTTTTACCACACCATATTAAACTATCTACTGTGTTGTTTGACCAATTTTTATCTACTTTAAGAATATACTTGGATAACTCTGTAGCTTTTGATAAACGAACGCAACCGGAACTAAATGTTCGTGGAAAAAAATTGAATAATTGTTTGGATGGTGTGTCATGCATATAAACCAGATGTTTATTAGGGAATATAAATTTTACTACTCCTAAAGGATTTTCTGGTCCCGGATTTTGAATTATTTTATAAGGGAAATCATATTCGTTGATTTTATCCCATGAAATTGAAAATGGATTGACGGTTTGCTGGCCAATAAAAACTTCCATGTCGTTATTAGTAATGTAGAACGGATTAACCTTTATTTTAGGTAAAATATCTTTTCTTAAAATTCCGGGGGGTATAATCCAATAAGGGTTAAATTCAATTTCGTTAATCTCAGCAGATAGTTCGGGAGTTTTTCTATCTGGTTTTCCTACAATCACATTCATTTCAATAGCCGATGATTGATTTGATATTGCATGAAGTGTTCCGGCTGCTATATTAATAAATATGAAGGACTTTTCTGTTTCGGTGTTGAACTGTTCCCAACGTTTAAGATTGATTTCAATTTGATGTATTCTTTTCTCAACAGGTACATTCAGTGCTCGTATCGTTTTGGTATCTATGATGCCCGTTTCCGGCATCGAATGACTTTTTTGAAAAAATTTTATGGCTTTTTGTAAATTTAAATCAAATGTATCGTTGATGTTTTTAGGTTTTAGTTTAAGTTTAAGTTCATTGGTAATTGTTAATCGTAGTTTTATTTTTTTTATGCTTTGGTCAACTTCTCCAATTTGAAGTGTTTTGCCAATCTTTATATGTTCCCAACCGCCTTCTTTTTTTAGTTGTTGGTATTTTTCTAAATAGTTTAAAAGTTGTTTTTCTTGAAATTCTTTTTCAGTGAAATTCTGTTGAAAAATGAATAGAAAAATACAAAATGAAATAAGATGGTAAAACATCGACAAAAAGAGGATTTATTTTGAATAGTAATTATCAATAATCCAAAAAATTACGTTTGTGTAGCACTATAAAAAAACGCCTCAATAGGAGGCGTTTTTATTTATTTACATTTCATTCATTAAAAAGTAAAAACTTCAGATTCGATATCGATATTATTTTCTACTTTATTTACACCTGGCGCAGACCATACAGCGTTTTCAGCATCATTTTTTTCTGCCCATGAGCGTACTTTACCGCTTAAGGTTACTTTACTGCCATTTATATCAATATTAATTTTTTCAGCATCAACTGTTGCACTTCTGTGAAAAGCCGCATTTACTTTTTGCTTTAATTCTTTTGAAACAAGTCCTGCCTTGATAGTAATATTATTCACAATACGTTTAACTCCTATCAAATTTTCAATTTGCATTGCCGCTGATGTTTTTTGAAATTCCCAATCAACTTCCCCATCAAGAGTTACAATGCCATCTTCTACTTTTACTTTTATTTTTTCTTCATTAATTGCGCTATGCCATTTAAGAGCATTAATGATAGTTTGTGCAATTTCTGAATCATTTTTAATTAAACTTCCTGCAAATTTTACTTCAATATCTTCAGCTACTGCCTTAACTCCGGCTACTTTTTTTGCTGCTTTTTCAGCTCCTGTTTTTTTTAGGTAAGAATCAACTGTTCCTGATAAAGTTACCACTCCATTTTTTACAGCAACGCCTACTTCTGTAGCACTCAAAAATGGCTCCCATTTTAAAGCTTCTAATACATCTTTTTGAATTTCTAAGTCTGTTTTCATGTTTTTATTTTTTTAATGATAAATTAAGATTAAAATTAAGGCTAGAGTATCTTTGGAAAAATGACACTTATAATGACTTAAAATGATTCAAATCAAAGTTATTCGTTGTTTATATTCATTGTTAGTTTTAAGTCGTTGAGCATATAAAATATGAGAGAGCTAATGATGGCTGCGAAAAAGCACCAAACAGAAACAACATATTGCTTGTAGAAGTACAGAGATACCAAATAAGAAATTAAAATAGCACCACTGAGAATTCGTACTTTTTTGAATGAAGAAAATAAAGGCGGTAAAATGGTAGCAGCTAAGTACAGCATAATTCCTATTTTGCCGAAGGTATCCGGATAGTCTTGTTGATAATAGATGTGATGTGCTAATATTTTTGCATTCACATTGTATGATAAAAGACAATAGGCTAAATATATTGAAACAATGCAACCAATAGTTAAGAAAAATTGAAGTAAAAATTTAGATGAATTTTTATTTTCTATCATGTATATCGAAAAAGGAATCCAAAAAGGCCATACAATTTGTGCAAAAAAAAGATAGATGTAGGTAGAAATATTTTGTAAAGGGGCATAAACAGAAATAGAAAGGGATAGCCAAACAAATCCTTCAGATAATTGTTGAATAGCAAAAATAATTGGAATACTAGCAAAAAAATAATGATATGTTATTTGTACTTTTTTTATACAAGCTATACCCATTGCGGATAAGCCTAAGCCCAAACCAAAACTCGAACTTGCTGAGAAACACATAGTAAAATTATTAGTTATTAAATTATGAAAGTAGAACTAGAGTTATTTATTAAGTATAAAATCCATCACAGCTTCGGTAATAAATAATCATAATTAGCGTTCATAGGTGAGTACAATCATTATTTAAATCAAATGTATACGCTTAAAAATTATATATATTAGTTACAACAATTGTTCTAAGTCAAAGAAAATCATACAGTATGTATATCAAAACATTAATAGCCCACGAAAAACAAGAAACAACAGAAATGATTGATGATGTTAACTTTGACGAATTGCCTCAGCAGCAAGAATCATTGGATGTTGAATTAAATCAATATCAAGAATTATTTGAAATGGCGCCGGTGGGCTATTTTGTTTTAGATCGATTTGGAGTGATTAAAAATGTGAATGTAGCAGGATGTCAAATAATGGGACTCCCTAAAAATAAACTAATAGGAGAGTTTTTTTACACATACATATTGTCTAAAAAAATTAAAAATCGTTTTTTGAAAAGTACTAAAGAAATTTTTGAAACCGGTATTAAGCAACAAATAGAATGTAAGTTAAAAAACGAAACAACCACTGAATTTTATGGTTTATTACAAACTGCTGTTTTGAAAGATGAGTTTAATAATTTTAAGTATTTTATACTAACTCTTGATAATATAGATAAACAAAAACAACAAGAGAAAATTTTAGAGAGAGCGCTGAATAAAGAAAAAAAATTGAATGATATGAAATCTCAGTTCATAGCCATTGCTTCTCATGAATTTAGAACCCCCCTTGCAACCATTCTTACTTCTTCAGAATTGATAGAAAAATACAATAAACCGGAAGATGAAACAAAAAAACAAACGCATTTTCGTAAAATTTTTGCGGCTGTTTATCGTATCAAAGAGATATTAGCAGATTTTCTTTCTGAAAATGAAATTGAAAATGGTAAAATAAACAATATACCAACGAAGATGAATGTCAAATCTTTTATGGAAAGTTTGATAAAGGAAGATATATATAATAGTGCGATTCATAATATTACTTATCACCACACTGGATTAGAGTCAGAAGTTAGCTTAGATAAAAAAATATTAAAAACATCCTTAACTAATTTATTGATAAATGCTTATAAATATTCGCCTAAGGGTGGATTAATAGAAGTGACAAGTCGCCAGCATGAAAAATACATAACTTTTTCAGTAAAAGACTATGGTATTGGAATACCAAAAAATGATCAGGATATGGTTTTTGAACCTTTTTTTAGAGCAAAAAATGTTGAACACATTCAAGGAACGGGGTTAGGTTTAAATATTACAAAGCGTCTAATACAAATTATAGGTGGAACGATTGTGTTTAAAACGCAAGAAAATAAAGGAACGGTTTTTACAATTAAAATTCCCGTTTTTTAATTTTGTGTAATTTTTAGTCAAATTCTCAAACTCTTATTTTAAATCGATTTTAGTTTCCATTTCATTTCATGGTTTTTCGATATATAAAGTTTTTGTTTATAAACACATCTTATATAACAACAATGTTTTTCATTGTATAGTTAAGTATTTTCCAAGACATTCTGCTTAAACAAAAAAGGTAATATGTTGTTATCAGATTATGAAAACGACATTGATTATCGGAGCTTCGTCTGGCATAGGAAAATCGCTAGCTCAAAAACTAATTTCTCAAGGTGAAAATGTTATTTCTATCTCCAGAAATACACCTGATTTACAATATTCGCAAAGTTTTACTCACGATGTTTTATCAGATAATGAATTTCCTAAGATAGAAGGAGCGATAGACGGTCTAGTTTATTGTCCGGGATCTATTAATCTCAAGCCCTTTAGGGGAATTAAAGTACAAGATTTTAAGAATGATTTTGAATTACACGTCATAGGAGCTATTAAAAGTATACAAGCCTATTCCTCTAATTTACAATTGTCTAAAAATGCTTCAATAGTTTTATTTAGTACGGTTGCTGTTCAGGTGGGTATGACTTTTCATTCATCGGTATCTATGAGCAAAGGAGCCATAGAAGGGTTAGCGAAAGCTTTGGCAGCTGAGTTTTCGCCAAAAATCAGAGTAAATTGTGTGGCACCATCTTTAACAGCAACGCCTTTGGCAGATAAATTTTTGAATACCCCAGAAAAATTGGACGCATCCAATAATCGTCATCCCTTGAAAAGAATAGGTGCTCCTGAAGATATAGCAAATGCGGTTGAATTTTTATTATCCGAAAAGTCTTCATGGGTTACGGGGCAAGTTTTACATGTTGATGGAGGAATGTCTACTTTAAAAGTATAGTTTATGGAAAAAACAAATCAACGTTATTTATCTTTTGTTGACCTAATGGGTTTGGAACAGCGTTACCGCGCTGCTTTTGTTAATTCGTTGTCAGGTTTTAAAAGCGTTGCCTTAGTAGGAACTAAAGACGCTCAAGGACAAACTAATCTCGCTATTTTTAATTCGTTTGTTCATATTGGTGCAAATCCACCATATATTGGATTTATATCAAGACCTGATTCGGTTGATAGAC
>Ga0172373_10004854_pt1 | contig 18714 bp, 16 predicted proteins | sample Lak10m_2_FD_114546 | JGI IMG/M metagenome (GOLD analysis project Ga0172373, IMG submission 114546) | Freshwater microbial communities from Kabuno Bay, South-Kivu, Congo - kab_092012_10m | ecosystem: Environmental > Aquatic > Freshwater > Lake | place: Democratic Republic of the Congo...
GATCGGCTTCATGACCTGGAACGGCTACAACTTTGAAGACTCGATCCTGATCAGCGAACGCGTGGTGGCCGAAGACCGCTACACCTCGATCCACATCGAAGAACTGGTGGTGATGGCGCGCGACACCAAGCTGGGTGCCGAAGAAATCACGCGCGACATTCCCAACCTGGCCGAGCAACAGCTCAACCGTCTGGACGAGTCCGGCATCATCTATGTGGGCGCCGAAGTGCAGCCTGGCGACGTGCTGGTGGGCAAGGTCACGCCCAAGGGTGAAACCACGCTCACGCCTGAAGAGAAATTGCTGCGCGCTATCTTTGGTGAGAAAGCCAGCGACGTCAAAGACACCTCGCTGCGCGTTGAGCAAGGCTCGCAAGGCATGGTGATTGACGTCCAAGTGTTTACCCGCGAAGGTATCCCCCGTGATCGTCGTGCCCAGCAGATCATCGACGACGAACTCAAGCGCTTCCGTTTGGATCTGAACGACCAGTTGCGCATTGTGGAAGCCGATGCGTTTGACCGTATTGAAAAAATCCTGACAGGCAAGGTCGCCAACGGCGGCCCGCAAAAGCTGGCCAAGGGCAGCAAGATCGACAAGGCCTATCTGGCCAGCATCGACAAGTTTCACTGGTTTGACGTTCGCCCGGCTGACGACGCTGTGGCCGCGCAACTGGAAAGCATCAAGAATTCGCTCGATCAAACGAGGCACAACTTTGACCTGGCGTTTGAAGAAAAGCGCAAGAAGCTCACGCAGGGTGACGATTTGCCCGCAGGCGTGCTCAAGATGGTCAAGGTGTATGTGGCCGTCAAACGCCACCTGCAACCGGGCGACAAGATGGCTGGTCGTCACGGCAACAAGGGCGTGGTGTCCAAGATCGTCCCGGTTGAAGACATGCCGCATATGGCCGACGGTACGCCGTGCGACATCGTGCTCAACCCGCTGGGCGTGCCCTCGCGGATGAACGTCGGTCAGGTGCTTGAAGTCCACCTGGGCTGGGCCGGCAAGGGCATCGGGCAGCGTATCGGTGACATGCTGCAAGCCGAGGCGCGCGTGACCGAATTGCGCCAGTTCCTGGAAAAGATATACAACACGACAGGCCGCAAGGAAGACCTGAGCCAGTTCAGCGACGACCAGGTGCTGGAGATGGCGCACAACCTCACCACCGGTATGCCGTTTGCCACACCGGTGTTTGACGGTGCTACCGAAGACGAAATCCGCGCCATGCTCAAACTGGCGTTCCCCGACGACATCGCACGTCTGAAGGGCCTCACTGAAACGCGTACGCAGGCGTGGCTGTATGACGGCCGCACCGGCGACAAGTTTGAACGCCCTGTGACCATTGGCTACATGCACTACCTCAAGCTGCACCACCTGGTGGACGACAAGATGCACGCGCGCTCCACTGGCCCGTACAGTCTGGTCACGCAGCAACCGCTGGGCGGCAAGGCGCAGTTTGGCGGCCAGCGTTTCGGTGAAATGGAAGTGTGGGCACTGGAAGCCTACGGTGCGGCTTACACCTTGCAGGAAATGCTCACCGTCAAGTCTGACGACGTGCAAGGCCGCACCAAGGTCTATGAGAGCATCGTCAAGGGTGAGCACAGCATCGAAGCGGGCATGCCTGAGTCGTTCAACGTGCTGGTCAAGGAAATCCGCTCACTCGGTTTGGATATCGAACTTGAAAGAGGCTAACCCCCCTGTGCCGCTTTGCGGCTTCCCCCCAGGGGGACAACACCAGCGGCCCGGCAAAGCCGGTTCTGCGGTGTTCCCGGTAAATCATTCTGTGCCCAGTGTTGCATCAAGAAATTAAGGAAGTTCGAAATGAAATCATTACTCGACCTGTTCAAGCAATTCACGCCCGACGAGCATTTTGATGCTATCAAGATCGGTATGGCTTCGCCCGAAAAGATCCGTTCCTGGTCGTTCGGCGAAGTCAAGAAACCTGAAACCATCAACTACCGCACCTTCAAGCCCGAGCGCGACGGCCTGTTCTGCGCCAAGATTTTTGGCCCCATCAAAGATTACGAATGCCTGTGCGGCAAGTACAAACGCCTGAAGCACCGCGGCGTGATCTGCGAAAAGTGCGGTGTGGAAGTGACGCAGACCAAAGTGCGCCGCGAGCGCATGGGTCACATCGACCTGGCCGCACCCTGCGCGCACATCTGGTTCTTGAAGAGCCTGCCCAGCCGCCTGGGCTTGGTGCTGGACATGACGCTGCGTGACATTGAGCGCGTGCTGTATTTTGAAGCCTATGTGGTGACCGACCCAGGCATGACGACGCTCAAAAAATTCAGCATCATGTCCGAAGACGACTTCGACGCCAAGTTCAAGGAATACGGCGACGAATTTCAGGCCAAGATGGGGGCCGAAGGTGTCAAGGAACTGCTGCAAAACCTTGACATTGAAGCCGAGATCGAGAAGTTGCGCAACGATCCCACCGGCTCCGAGCTCAAGATCAAAAAGAATACCAAGCGCTTGAAACTGCTTGAGGCGTTCAAAAAGTCCGGCATCAAACCCGAGTGGATGGCGCTGGAAGTGTTGCCGGTGCTGCCGCCCGACCTGCGCCCATTGGTACCGCTGGACGGTGGCCGTTTTGCCACGTCTGACCTCAACGACCTGTATCGCCGCGTCATCAACCGCAACAGCCGTCTGCGTCGTCTGCTGGAGCTCAAGGCACCCGAGATCATTGCCCGCAATGAAAAACGCATGTTGCAAGAAGCGGTGGACAGCCTGCTGGACAACGGACGTCGTGGCAAGGCCATGACCGGCGCCAACAAGCGCGCACTCAAGTCGCTGGCTGACATGATCAAGGGCAAGGGCGGGCGTTTCCGTCAGAACTTGCTGGGCAAACGGGTGGACTATTCCGGCCGTTCGGTGATTACCGTGGGCCCCACGCTCAAACTGCACCAGTGCGGTCTGCCCAAGTTGATGGCGCTGGAACTGTTCAAGCCGTTCATCTTTGCGCGTCTGGAGGCCATGGGCATCGCCACCACCATCAAGGCGGCCAAAAAAGAAGTCGAAATTGGTACGCCTGTGGTGTGGGACATTCTGGAAGAAGTGATCAAAGAGCACCCGATCATGCTCAACCGTGCGCCTACCTTGCACCGCCTGGGTATCCAGGCGTTTGAGCCGATCCTGATCGAAGGCAAGGCCATTCAGTTGCACCCGCTGGTGTGCGCGGCGTTCAACGCCGACTTTGACGGTGACCAGATGGCCGTGCACGTACCCCTGTCGGTCGAGGCGCAAATGGAAGCACGCACGCTGATGCTGGCCTCCAACAACGTGCTGTTTCCGTCCAACGGCGAACCGTCCATTGTGCCGTCGCAAGACGTGGTGCTGGGCCTGTACTACACCACGCGCGACCGCATCAACGCCAAAGGCGAAGGTCTGCTCTTTTCAGACGTGCAAGAAGTCCAGCGCGCCTTTGACGCCGGTGAAGTGGAAATGAGCTCGCGCATCAACGTGCGCCTGACCGAATACACCAAGGACAAGGCAACCGGTGAACTGACCGCCTCGACCAAGTTGTGGGAAACCACCGTCGGCCGTGCCCTGCTGTCTGAAATTTTGCCCAAGGGCTTGCCGTTTGCGCTGATCAACAAGGCGCTCAAGAAAAAGGAAATTTCACGCCTCATCAACGCATCGTTCCGCAAGTGCGGCCTGAAAGAAACCGTGGTGTTTGCCGACAAGTTGCTGCAATACGGCTTCAGGCTGGCCACGCGTGCAGGTATTTCGATCTCGATCGAAGACATGCTGGTGCCCACCGAAAAGCCGGGCATCATCGACCGCGCCGAATCCGAGGTGAAAGAGATCGCGCAACAGTACACCTCGGGCCTGGTGACCGCCGGTGAACGCTACAACAAGGTGGTGGACATCTGGGGCAAGGCCGCCGATGAAGTCTCTAAGGTGATGATGGGCCGCTTGTCCAAGCAGAAGGTCATCGACCGTCATGGCAAAGAGGTGGACCAGGAGTCGTTCAACTCGATCTACATGATGGCCGACTCGGGCGCGCGCGGTTCCGCCGCCCAGATCCGTCAGGTGGCCGGCATGCGCGGCCTGATGGCCAAGCCCGACGGTTCAATCATCGAGACGCCCATTACTGCCAACTTCCGCGAGGGCCTGAATGTGTTGGAGTACTTCATCTCCACGCACGGTGCGCGTAAGGGTCTGGCCGATACCGCCTTGAAGACCGCCAACTCGGGTTACCTGACGCGCCGTCTGGTCGATGTGACGCAAGACCTGGTGGTGACCGAACAAGACTGCGGCACGCACGGCGGCTACCTGATGCGCGCCATCGTCGAAGGCGGTGAAGTCATTGAAAGCCTGCGCGACCGCGTGCTGGGTCGCACCACGGCAGACGACATCGTGCACCCCGAAACGCAGGCCGTACTGGCGCAAGCGGGCACGATGCTCGACGAAGAACTGATCGAAGAGCTGGAAGCCGCTGGCGTCGATGAGGTCAAGGTGCGTACCGCCCTGACCTGCGCCACGCGCTTTGGTATTTGCTCGCGCTGCTACGGCCGCGATCTGGGTCGCGGCGGGCTGGTCAACATCGGTGAAGCGGTGGGCGTGATTGCTGCCCAGTCGATTGGTGAACCTGGCACGCAGCTGACCATGCGCACCTTCCACATCGGTGGTGCAGCGTCGCGTGCGGCCATTGCTTCCAGCGTGGAAGCCAAGTCCAACGGCACGATCGGTTTCAACGCCACCATGCGTTACGTAACCAACGGCAAGGGCGAGCTGGTGGTGATTTCGCGCTCGGGCGAGATCGTCATCCACGACGAACACGGCCGCGAGCGTGAACGCCACAAAGTGCCGTACGGCGCGGTGCTGACCATCAAGCCCGACCAAACCATCAAGTCCGGCACCATTCTGGCCAACTGGGACCCGCTGACGCGCCCCATCATTACCGAATACGCCGGCAAGGCGCAGTTTGAAAACGTGGTGGAAGGCCTGACCGTGGCCAAGCAGGTCGATGAAGTGACCGGTTTGTCCACGCTGGTGGTGATCGACCCCAAACACCGCGGTTCTGCCAAGGTGGTGCGTCCGCTGGTCAAGCTGATCGATGCGGCCGGTAAAGAGGTCAAGATTCCGGGCACCGACCATTCGGTGACCATCGGTTTCCCGATCGGTGCGCTGGTGCAGGTGCGCGACGGGCAGGACGTGGGCCCCGGCGAGGTGCTGGCGCGCATTCCTGTGGAAGGCCAGAAAACGCGCGACATTACCGGCGGTCTGCCGCGTGTGGCCGAGCTGTTTGAAGCGCGCAGCCCCAAAGACAAGGGCGTGCTGGCCGAAATGACCGGCACGATCTCTTTTGGCAAGGAAACCAAGGGCAAGCTGCGCTTGCAGATCACAGACTCCGACGGCAAGGTCTGGGAAGAACTGGTGCCCAAAGAAAAGAACATCCTGGTGCACGAAGGCCAGATCGTCAACAAGGGCGAATCGGTGGTCGATGGCCCGGCCGACCCGCAAGACATTCTGCGTTTGCTGGGTGCCGAAGAACTGGCGCGCTACATCGTTGACGAGGTGCAGGACGTCTATCGCCTGCAAGGCGTGAAGATCAACGACAAGCACATTGAAGTGATCGTGCGCCAGATGTTGCGCCGCGTGGTCGTAGAGGCTGCGGGCGATTCCAGCTACATCAACGGCGAGCAGGTCGAACGCTCGGAAATGCTCAACACCAACGATGCGCTGCGCGCCGATGGCAAGGTCCAGGCAACGTTTACCAACCTGCTGCTGGGTATTACCAAGGCGTCGCTGTCCACCGACAGCTTCATCAGTGCCGCGTCGTTCCAGGAAACCACCCGTGTGCTGACCGAAGCGTCGATCATGGGCAAGCGCGACGAACTGCGTGGCCTGAAAGAAAACGTCATCGTCGGCCGCCTCATTCCGGCCGGTACCGGCCTGGCCTACCACGAAGCGCGCAAGGTGCGTGAGAACATGGACGACGCCGAGCGCCGTGCCATTGCCGAGGCCGAAGCCGCCGAGCTGGCGGGCCAGAGCGAGGCTGAGCAAAGTGAAGATGCAGCGGCAGAGTAAGCGCAGATAGCTATAAAAATAAAAGCGTCTCACGCTCTTTCCATAAGGGCTTGAGGCGTTTTTTATTTGTTATTGACCATGACTGAAGATGTTCGCCTGCCGTTGTGGCGGCAGTTGCAGGCGGTGGCAGCACTGATACTTGCTGTACGTCAGGGCCAGTCAGGTAGCGCCTCGCTACAGGCGGTAGCAGTTGGCTTGCGCCCGGGTGTGCAAGCATTGGGGTTTGAGGTGCTGCGTCATTTGGGGCGCGCCCAGGTACTGCGCCAACTGCTGGCACCGCGGCCGCCCGCACCGTGGCTGGACGCGCTGCTGTGCACCACGCTGGCGTTGCTGTGGCAGACAGACAGGGTGCACTACGACGCCTTCACCCTGGTGGATCAGGCGGTAGAGGCGGTCAAGCGCGACGCGCGGCTCAAGCCACAGGCGGGTTTTGTGAATGCGTGTCTGCGCCGATTTTTGCGTGAGCGCGACGTGCTGTTGGCGCAGTCGCAGCGCGACCCGCTGGCGCGCTGGAACCATCCGCTATGGTGGATCGAGCGCTTACAAAAAGATTGGCCAGACCATTGGCAGGCTATTTTGCAGGCCGACGCGCAACAGCCGCCGATGGTGTTGCGCGTTAACGCACGCTGGGGCACGCCGCAGGCTTTTTTGGCACAACTGCGCCAGGCCGGGCTGGACGGCCACATTTGCGCAGCGCAAGGTGTGCAACTGGCCACAGCGTGCCCGGTGCAGCAACTGCCCGGTTTTGCACAGGGTTGGGTGTCGGTGCAGGACAGCGGCGCGCAAATCGCGGCCCCTTTGCTTTTGGCGCAGTTGCCAGACGACACAAAAGGCGTGCGTGTGCTCGACGCCTGTGCTGCACCGGGTGGCAAAACGGCGCACCTGCTGGAGTTGTCCGACGCGGCAGTCACCGCGCTCGACGTGGACCCGTTACGCTGCCAACGCATTCACCAGAACCTGACACGCCTGGGCCTTGCAGCCACCGTGCTCGCCGCCGACGCGGCTGATCCGCACGCTTGGTGGGATGGTGAGCCGTTTGACGCCATTTTGCTCGACGCACCCTGTTCTGCCGCTGGCATCGTGCGGCGTCATCCCGACATTGTCTGGTTGCGTCGCCCAACCGACATTGACCAGTTGGCAGCGCAGCAGGCGCACTTGCTGACACGTCTGTGGCCGCTGCTCAAACCGGGTGGGCACATGCTGTATTGCACCTGCTCGGTATTTCGAGCTGAGGGGCAACAGCAAATGGCGGCGTTTCTTGCCAGCAACACCCAAGCGCGCCAGTTGCCCGCGCCAGGGCATTTGTTGCCTGGTGATGGTGAACGGGGCACGACATCGCACGACAATCCGGTCGGTGGGCACGATGGCTTTTATTACGCATTACTTCAAAAGACCAGCGCTTGACGCTGTCGTCCGGCTGCTGGCTCTGTTGCTGTGCGCGGCGGTGGTGTCTGTGTGGGCCGCGCCAGACGATGCACCTGCTTCCAGCGGGCCGACGCTGCGGGTAGAGCGCGCAGACAACGCGCTCTGGTTGTCCGCGCAATTTGACTTTGCGTTGCCCCCGGTGGTTGAGGATGCGTTGCAAAAAGGCATCCCGATCTATTTTGTGGCGCAGGCGAACCTGGTGCGCCAGCGTTGGTACTGGATCAATCGTACGGTGACGTCGGTGCAGCGCCGTGCCCGGCTCGCGTATCACCCGCTGACACGCCGCTGGCGTCTGAGCTCGGGCACGCAAGGCGCGGCGGACGTTACATCCGGGCTCACCCTGAGCCAGAACTTTGACACGCTGTCAGAGGCCATGGCAGCGGTGCGCCGCATCTCGCACTGGAAGTTGGCCGACGCCACCAGCCTGGAGGCAGGTGGGCAATACCGCTTGCAATTCAGTTTTGAGCTTGACATCACCGAACTGCCACGGCCCCTGCAAATTGGCACGCTGGGCCAGTCGGACTGGGTTGTCAATGTGTCGGCAGCTATTGCGCTGGCTGATGAGTTGACGCGCTGATGGGTAACTTCACTGCGTTCACCTCCGAAGCGCACAAGAGCACATCGTCGCTGCGTTGGATGATTGGTTTGGGACTGACCACCATGGCAGCCATGGGGCTGGTGCTCTTGTTTTTGCTAACCTTGGCGACCAGCAACCGTGACCTGTATGAGCGCAACTACGCGCTGCTGTTTGGCATCAACGTGGTGGTGGCCGCGCTGCTGCTGTTGGTGATTGTCTGGATTGCGTGGCGGCTGGCCAAGCGCTTGCGACAAAAAAAGTTTGGTAGCAGATTGCTGGTCAAACTGGCGGCCGTTTTTGCACTGGCCGGGTTGGCCCCTGGGGTATTGATCTACGTGGTGTCGTACCAGTTTGTCTCGCGTTCGATTGAAAGCTGGTTTGACGTCAAGGTGGAAGGTGCGCTGGACGCCGGGCTGAACCTGGGGCGCGCCACTCTGGACGCACTCACATCCGACCTGTTGGGCAAAACGCAGGCCGCAGCAGCGCAATTGGCAGAGCCCCCTGACGCGTCCACCGCGTTGGCACTTGAGCGTGCACGCGACACCATGGGCGTGGATAACCTGAGCCTGTGGCGTGCGCCAGACCGCCTGCTGGCCAGTGCGGGCCAATCACGCTACCAGCTCACCACCGACCTGCCCACGCAGCAGCAGTTTCGCGCCGCGCGCGACCAGCGCGTAGTGACCTGGATCGAAGGTTTGGACGACGGCATCAACAGTGCCACCGGGGTGGCTCGCATCAAGGTCATGGTGCTCGTGCAGGGTAGCGCAGCGGCGGCGTGGGGCGAACCACGCTACCTGTTGGCGGCCAAGACGCTGCCCGCGTCGCTGGTGGCCAACGCCAGCGCCGTAACACAAGCCTACCGTGAATACCAGGAGCGCGCCCTGGCACGCGACGGCTTGCGCCGTATGTACATTGGTACCCTCACGCTGAGCCTGTTTCTGGCGGTGTTTGGCAGCGTGCTGCTGGCGGTGGTGCTGGGTAACCAGATTGCCCGCCCCCTGCTGGTGCTGGCCGACGGCGTGCGTGACGTTGCCGCCGGTGACCTGACCCCCAAAGCGGCGTTGCAGGGCCGGGACGAGCTCGACGGCCTGACACGCTCTTTTGCCGACATGACGCAGCAGTTATTTGATGCACGCCAAGCGGTACAAACCAGCATGGAGCAGGTCAACGCTGCGCGCGCCAATCTGCAAACCATACTGGACAACCTGACTGCGGGCGTGCTGGTGCTGGGCGCAGACAGCACCATTGTGTCGTCCAACCCCGGCGCTACCCGCATCCTGAAGCTGCCCATGGCCGCGCTTACCGGGCAGCGCTTGTCTGACGTACAGGGCTTGCGATCGTTTGGAGAAGCGGTACAACAGCAATTTGACGGGTTTCTGGCGCGCGACGGCGAGCGCAGCATGGACCACTGGCAACAGTCGTTCGAATTGGGTGTCACGCCAGCGGGGTCGGCCAAGACTGCCACGCAAGACATTGTGACGGTGGTAGCGCGTGGTGCCGAGCTGCCTGGCGCGCAGCGTCTGCTGGTGTTTGACGACATATCAGAAATCGTCTCGGCACAGCGCGCCCAGGCCTGGGGCGAGGTGGCGCGCCGCCTGGCGCATGAAATCAAAAACCCGTTGACCCCCATTCAGTTGTCGGCAGAACGCCTGGAGATGAAACTCAGTGGCAAGGTGGCACCACCAGAGCAGGCCTTGTTGACACGGTCGGTCAAAACAATTGTGGACCAGGTGGATGCCATGAAACGCCTGGTCAATGATTTTCGCGACTACGCGCGCCTGCCTGCAGCCGATCTCAAACCACTGAACCTGAACGCAGTGGTTATGGAGGTTCTGAATCTGTATGCCAATGATGCGACGCAAGTGCCCGTGGTGTCGGAGCTGGATGAAGCCTGCCCTGCCATTTTGGGCGACGCGCAGCAGTTGCGCCAGGTGCTGCATAACCTGCTGCAAAACGCGCAGGATGCCACGGCAAGCGCCGGCCACACGGACGCGGCGCATGCGGTTGTCATTCGCACCCAGTGGCAAACCGCAACGCGCAGGGTACGTTTAAGTGTGCTGGACTGTGGTAACGGCTTTACCGAAGCGATCCTCAAACGTGCCTTTGAGCCCTATGTCACCACCAAAGACAAAGGAACCGGGCTCGGGCTGGCGGTGGTCAAGAAAATTGCCGACGAGCATGGCGCGCGCGTCACCGTCAGCAACCGCACGGCAGATGAGCAGGTTGTGGGTGCGCAAGTGTCGTTATCATTCGCGACCGATACCCCATCCAACCAGCACACCAGTTAACCAGATCAGGCGCACAGCCAAACAGCAAAGAGAAGCGGGGAAGCAGCAAACTATGGCAAACATCTTGGTGGTTGACGACGAGCTTGGCATCAGGGATTTGTTGTGCGAAATCCTCAACGACGAGGGGCATACGGTCGATGTGGCAGAAAACGCAGCGCAAGCGCGTCTGGCAAGACTGCTCCAGTGCCCGGATCTGGTGCTGCTGGACATCTGGATGCCTGACACCGACGGTGTCACCTTGCTCAAGGAGTGGTCGGGTGCGGGTTTGCTGACCATGCCGGTCATCATGATGAGTGGTCACGCCACCATCGACACAGCCGTGGAGGCCACGCGTATCGGCGCCATGGCGTTTCTTGAGAAACCCATCACGATGCAGAAGTTGCTTAAGGCGGTGGAGCAGGGGCTGACACGCAACTCGTTGCGCAAAATGATGGCAAGTGCGGCGGCAGCGCCCGCCCTGCGCACAGATACCGGGGCAAGGCAGACCGAGCCGGGCTCTGCGCTGCTGAAAACGTCCGAGCAGGGCCCGCAAGCAACCCGCAGTTTCATGCTTGACAAACCCTTGCGTGAAGGCCGCGATGAATACGAGAAGGCGTACTTTGAATTTCATTTGGCCAAAGAAAACGGTTCCATGACCCGCGTTTCAGAAAAGACGGGGCTGGAGCGCACCCACCTTTATCGCAAACTCAAGCAACTAGGCGTTGATCTTTCTCGCGGTAAAAAAAACTGATTGGCCTGCTATACTGCGCAGCCTTGGCCCGGTAGCTCAGTCGGTAGAGCAGAGGACTGAAAATCCTTGTGTCGGTGGTTCGATTCCGCCCCAGGCCACCACGAACTTGTGACCGGACATCCCGGTTCGTCCAAAAAGCCTACGTTACTCAATGACTTAGGCTTTTTTTTCGTCCGGAATCGTCCGGAAAAAGTCGACCTTAGACAGCCACGATTGCCGTAACCGCCGCAGTAACTCGGTCAAATCTCGAGTCGACGCAGCAAGTTACTGCAGTCATCCCACCAACCGGCGTGAAAACGCCATTTGAACCGGAGGCTGATCCATGGCACGTGAACTCATCAAAAGCGATAAGACGATTTGCAACCTCAAACCTGGCGCCAAGCGCCTGAGCGACGGCGACGGGCTGTACCTGTTGCCCTTCGCGTCGGGACAGACCCACTACTGGCGCTTTGACTACACCTTCAACGGCAAGCGCAACACTTTGAGCCTCGGCGTGTACCCCGATACCACGCTGGCGATGGCCAGGGGCAAAGCCCAGGAGTACCGCACGATGCTCGCTGGGGGACAGGATTCGTCGCTGGCGCGAAAGGAATCCAAAAAGGCGATCGAGCAGGCGCGGGAGGTCCAGCGTCGCGTGCTCAAGGGTGAGCCGGCGCTGGGCTCGTTCGAGGAGGTGGGCCGTCGCTGGTTCGCAACGCGTGAACAGGACTGGTGCGACAGTTATTCCAGCAAGGTCCTGCGCCGCCTTGAGTTGCATGCCTTCCCTTGCATCGGGCACATGCCGATCGGCGATATCGATCCGCCCAAGGTGCTTGAGGTATGTCGCCGCGTCGAGAACAACGGCACGCTGGAAACCGCGCACCGGGTCATGGAGTTGAGTTCGCGAATCTTCCGTTTTGCCATCGCCGAAGGGAAGCTCAAATTCGATCCCGCGCGCGACATCCGAGATGCTCTGAAAAAGCCAGTGACCACGCACTTTGCGGCCGTCATCGATGCAGACGAGTTGGCCCGTGTCTTGCGTGACATCGACGGCTACGGAGGGACGTTCGTGGTGCGCTGCGCGCTTCAGCTCACGCCGATGCTCATGGTGCGGCCCGGCGAATTGCGTCTCGCACGTTGGGAAGAGTTCGACCTGGACAACGGCCTCTGGTATGTCCCCTCCGAGCGTCTGAAGCGGGTCAAGGATCACAAGGAGAACGGAGACCCCCACCTGGTGCCTCTGGCCCCGCAGGCGGTGGCGATCTTGGAGGACCTGTTCTCGCTCACGGGCCGAACGGGTCGCGTTTTCCCGGCCGAAGGTCGGCAGGGTCGCTGCATGTCCGAAAACACGCTCAACACCGCCTTCCGCAACATGGGTTACTCGACGAAAGAAGACGTGACGGCGCACGGCTTTCGCGCCACGGCGCGCACGCTGGCGGTCGAGCTGCTGAACTTCCCCGAGGCGGTCGTCGAAATGCAGCTGGCGCATGTGGTCAAGGACGAGAACGGGACCGCTTACAACCGCACGGAGTTCTTGCAGAAGCGATTTGAGCTGATGCGGGCCTGGGCGGACTACCTCGAAGACCTCAAGAAGGGACGCCAAACCATCAAGCACCCGGTGTTGCCCACCTTCACGCCCGTGACGCAGCGCTTGGCCGCCAACCAGTCTCTGATCGCGGTTCGCGCTTGATGTGCTTCGGGTGGGCTGCACTGCGCTGGTGCCCACCCGCGTTCAGATGTTTCCAAGTACGAGTTCCCTGGGATCCAGAAGACCCATCTGGACCACCATCTTCTCGATCATTTGGTCAGTAAAATGACCAAATAGTTCTATGTGGTTAAAATATTGACCAGATGATCGACTCCCCCATCAGCCCTGTCTTGGAGCGTCAGTTGCTGCTGCAACTGGGCGACCGCCTCAAGCGCCTGCGCAAGGCGCAAGGCCTGGGCACGGTCGAGATGGCTGCGCGCGCTGGGGTCACGCGCAACACCTTGCGCGCCGTGGAGTCCGGTGACCCGGGGCCTTCGATGGGCACCTACCTGCGGGTCATGTCGATTCTGGGCGTCAGCGGTGAGTTGGCCCTGCTGGCAAGTAACACCCTGACCCCGCCTGCTCCCGGAACGGCCGCGGCACGTTCGCGCCGCGCAACCCCCGTGGTGCAGGTGCGGGTGTCGGCCAACGAGGCCAGTCACCAACTCCAGGACCTGCAAAGTCTGGCGCTGCACGAGGAGGCGGTGCGGTTGGCGAAGGCTCATCCAGAGCTGGTGGACAAAGCCCAGGATACGGCTGCGCGTTGGTTGGCCAACGGCGATGTGCGCTCGGCCAGCCTGTGGCGTGAATGGCAAGGCATTCTGGATACCGGGGCCTGGCGCAAGGTGCTCGGTCGCACGCGACATGCCCAGCAGCTGCGCCAAGCCTCACCGCTCGTGACGGTGGTCCCGGAGGAAGTGCGCCAGAGCATCTTGCAACAGGTGAGGCAGCTCAAGGCCGGGATCGTGCTCGACGGTGAGCCCAAGGTGCCCTCAGCCGCTGAAGGTATGTAGGGGGCGTCATGACAAGAGAAGAGCTGGAGCACATCATCCGGGCCAGTGGCGACGTCACGGATCAGTACGAGTTCGTGATCGTCGGCAGCCAGTCCATGCTAGGTCCTGTGCCGCATCCTCAGGACGTGTTCACCGTGTCCATGGAAGCGGACATTTACCCGCTGCAGGCGCCCGAGTTGGCCGACCGGATTGACGGGGCCATCGGCGAGGGTTCCCAGTTTCACCAGACCCACGGCTACTACGCCCAGGGTGTGGGGCCCGATACGGCTGTCTTGCCCAGTAACTGGATGGATCGGGTACACCGTATCCAGAACGGCAACACCAATGATCGGGTCGGCTACTGCCTGGATGTCGTCGATCTGTTCCTGGCCAAGGCAGCCGCAGGCCGCGACAAGGACCGTGAGTTTTGCATGGCTTTGTTCGAGCACGGCTACGTCACGCCGGCCGGTGTACTGGAGTTGGTGCCCTTCATGCCCCTGGAGGACAAACAGCAGCGGGCATTGCGCGCGACGATCCGCCGCTGGGTCAATGCGGTGCGTGACGCCGGCCACGACCTGCCTGAGGCCTAAGTCGAACCCGGTACGCACGAGCCCGTGTGTACGGGACTTGCGGTCGCGAGACATCAAGCGCCAAGCATCACCGTCAGGTCTTCAGCCTTCAGCCGGCTGAAGACGGTTGAAGGGCTCTCCGTGCCACACTTGCTCAGTTGGGGAATGTGTCTGTGGCAGCGTTTGTTGGGGCCAAGCGTGGGTCATCGTCCGGCACGTACTCAATCACATCCCCAGTTTTGCAGTCGAAAAACTTGCATAGCAGATCGATGTTGCCCGTGGTGGCGCTGTAGCCGCGTATGTGCAGCATCTTCGACAGCGTCGAGCGATGAATGCCAGTGGCTGCGGCTATGTCCTTCAGCTCGACCCGCTGGCCGGTTCTGAAGCTCTTGTCTGCCATGAGTTCGGCAAGTCGGAATCGGATCATTCAGCGCTTTCAATCATCACTTGAGTCATTATTACCTGTCTTATGTAGCAAAAAAGCAACGAAAGGGGCGAAATGATGTTTTTTTTATTTGTGTGTCTCTATATCACGACTTAAGATTCATTTGCGCGACATTGCGTGACATTGAAAGGAAATCGATGAAGCAGGAACAAGCCACTGACCATTTGAGCCGTGTGAATAACGACGCCATCCGCCTGGCCCGAGACATGGCGGCGATGGATCGAGTATGGGGCCACGATCGTGACCGTGAGGAGGGTCATCACGTTATCTGCCGAGCTTCTTGGGCCAAAAACGCTATTTTTCTTGTATCTACTAACGCTTATTCCATAAGGGATAGAGGGCTGTTTTTTTATTAGAAAAGTCGATGCCATTCAAACCAGCATCGCCTTGCGCGTTGTGTGTCACTGCGCTTGCAGTGACGCTTGGATACCCCTTAGCCTTAGCGGCCAGCACGCCTTGTTGGCCCCAGCAACGGTCAAGATGTTTTGCGCAACCAGCGTGCTTAGAATGGTGTCAACACATACACACCAGGTGACACCATGCCCAGCGCCATTGAGAAACCCCGCACCGCCACGGTAACGCTTAAGCTCGATCCGTCCCACCGTGAACGACTCAAGTCTCTTGCTGCTGCCAAGCAGCGCACCGCACATTACCTCATGAAAGAGGCCATTGATCGCTACCTGACGGTGGAAGAAGCCCAGCTAGCCCTGCTGAAAAGTCTGGATGCCTCCATTGACCATTTTGAGACAACCGGGCTGCATGTCTCGCTTGATGAAATCAAAACCTGGGCGACAGAAGTAAAGAGCAAGCGTGACACCCAACTGCCAACATGTCACGCATAAAGCTTTCAGCCGCCGCGCGGGCTGACATCAAACGGCTATACGAGTTTCTGGCGCAATTTGATTTGACCGTTGCCGACAATGGCAACAATGCCATCGTGTCTGGGCTTCAATATCTTCAGGAACATCCCAACAGTGACACCCTGCTTGAGGGGCGACCGACTGTTCGCAGGTTGGTTGTCTCTTTCGGCGCGAGTGGTTATCTGATCTTTCACAAGCGCTATGAAAAACTGAATACAAACCTGGTTGTGCGCATCATCCATCAAAAAGAGTGGTACGACGCACAGACCATCGGCCTGGGGTAATTGGGGTCTGACCCCAATTAATTGGCCCGCTCAGTGCAAATACTTCGGCGCGGTGCCCATGCTTTGTTCGCAGTGCATCAGCCAGGGCTCGGCCAGGTAGCGGATTTGTGCGTCGTTGTTCAAGATGCGCTGCATGATGCGGGTTTTTTCTACGCGCTGCTCGGGCAGCAGTTGCTCTGACGCGGCGCGTTCGCGCAGTTGCTCGATCAGCACCGCGCAGGCGCCTTCAAAGCGCACCACCTGTTCCCAGTCTTCTACCTTTGCGGCATCGAGCATGCGCGCGCTGCTTTCTTCAATGGCCTTGTAGTAGTCGATGAGTTGTTGCGACATGATGTAACTCCGTCAGCCCAAGCGCATCAGTGCTTAGCACCTACTTGTTCGCCAATTTGCTTCCAGCCCTGCGCAATGGGCTCAATCACCTGCACCACGTCGGCCAGCGCCGCGTCGTCGTTTTTAAGATTGGCCTGTGACAGGCGCAACACGCAATAGCCATACAGGCCATTCAGATTGGCGGCAAGGTCGCCACCCTGCTCCAGGTTCAGCGCTGGCTTGAGCCCTTCATCAAGGATGCGCACCGCCTTGGAGATGCATTCACCCTTGGTGGCGATTTGCCCCTGTTGCATGGCCACCCGCGCGGTGCCCACCAATTGCAACAAACGCTCCAGCAGCAACTCAACCAGCTTGTGCGGGTCGGCCTCACTGACGGCGGTCTCAATGCTCACACGTTGATAGGCAGAAGCAGAGCGATGACTGACAGAGGTAAACATGGTGTCTCCAGGTAAGTTGCTTACCTTCTTTATCGGCACAACCGGTTCCAACTCAAGCTCCCTTCACACGCGTTAAGGCGCAAATTAGGCGGTATTTTTGTTCCACAAAGTCACCTGCTGCGTCACATACGCATTGAGCGCATTGAGCTGCCCCATCCGGGCGTCGAGCGCGCTGTAACGCGCCCGCAACTGGGCCTCTACTGCGGTTGCACGGTCATTGACCTTGGTTTGGGCTTCGGTGTTGCGCGCCAAGTCGTTTTTGAGCGCCGCCGCCTTGTTGACCACCGATCCGCCCGTGGCAGCCACCCCTTCGCCCAGCGCCTTGAACTTCAGGGCAAACCCATTGGTCAGCGCATTGCTGTTGTTGGTGGTAAACAGCTGCTGCAGCGCCGTGCCATTGTTGGCCGCCGCACTGAGCTTGGTGTTATTCAAGGTGAGCGAACCACCCAGTTGAATCTCTATCCCCACCTCTGACAAACGCTGGTAGGCACCGCCTGTGCTGGCGGAGCCCACCATGTTGCGCAACACGCGCTGCAAGCCCACCACCGCTGCATCGGCCTGAAACAGCCCGGCGGTCTTGTTTGCGGCATCGTATTTGGTCAGGTCTGCCAGATTCTTGTTGAGCGCGTTGTAGGCCGTGACAAAGTCGTTGACATTTTTCACTGCCGCAGTCACGTCCTCACTAATGTGCATGGATACGGGCGATTTAACCTCGCCGTCCGTGCCGTAGCCGGTGGTGGTGGTGGCCAGCAAATTGATGGTGACGCCGGGCAGGTTGTCGGTGAGCGTGTTGCTGGCAGAGGTTACCGCCAGACCATTGATGCGGGCCGCCGCGTCTTGCGCCAATTGCTGCGGCAAGCCCACCGCCGCCATGCCCACACCCGCCTTGTTTTGCGGGTCAAACACAAACCCTTGCAGCGCAGCGTCGGCTGACTGCACCCGAAACCCCGCCGCCGCCCCGGTGGTGCTGGACTGCATTAGCAGCCGCTCGTTGGTGCCGTCATTGAATACCGTGGCCGTTACACCCGCGCCGGCGCTGTTGATGCTGGCGGCAATGGTAGCCAGCGTGTCGGTAGCACCTACCGTGACCGACACCGCCGCCGCAGTACCCGGCGTAAACGTGGTGCCAGCGCTGTCCCAGCCGCCCAGTTGCAGCGTGAGCGTGCCCGCACCCGGCATGGCATCGGGGGCCAGTGTGCCTGAAGAAACATCTTGCTTGGTCGCCAAGCGGTCTACGTCCAGGCTGAAGTTGGTGGCATTGGCCGTGCCTGTGGCCGTGATGGTGGCCGCGCTGGTGTTGGACGAGCTGGCATTGCGCGCCGCCCACACGCTGGGAGCGGCAATGCGCCGGGCCACGTCGGTCAGTGCAGCAAACTGCGACTGAATCTCTGCAAACGCCGAAATTTGCGCCTTGACATTGGTGGCCTTGACCTCCAGCAACTTCAGCGGCCGTTTTTCCAGCGCCACCAATTGCGACACGATGCTGTTCACATCCAGACCGCTGCCAATACCCGTTGATGAAATGGTTGCCATGATGGTCCCCTGTGTAAGCTGCCCTCAGGATTATCGTCAGTGGGCACGCTGCGCGGTCGCCTTAAAAACCGTGCCAACACCTCGGAATTACCCGATTCAACTCTTTTATCGGCAACTGGCCGGAAAAGTTGAACGGCAACCTTGGCGGCTGCTACACAAAAGCGTGACAGCGACAACTTTTTTGACTCAGGGGGCTTTGTCCGCAGTTTTACGGGTTTTTTAGGCGTGAATGGCAGCAAGCGCCTCAGGATTGACCGCGACGATCTTGAGCAATGCGCGCGCAGGACCTGCGGGACGCACGCGCCGTTGCTCCCAGTTTTGCAGCGTCTTGGGTTTAACGCCAATCAGGTAAGCAAAACGGCTCTGCGACAAGCCAGTGTTTTCGCGAATCGCCTTCACGTCGGGCTCAGGCAACTCCCTTACGCGCACGCCAGGCACCTTCTTGCCACGCATATGCCGTCCCATGTCCTGCACACTGCTGAGCAACTCGTCAAATTGTGGTTCATTCATCTTGATTCTCCGTTTTGATCACCGCTTGCATCGCCTGCGCCAACCGCCGCAACTGGTCTGGGCTCAGGTTAGAGCTAACTGTCATGAATCCAAGCCGACGCCCCGGATGATGAAAGAAACTCTAGGGTGGAGGTGACGGGGTAGATGCCGAGAAAATTCTTTGGGGAACACAACCCCGATAGCTAACTTGGCACGC
>Ga0172373_10004855_pt1 | contig 18712 bp, 15 predicted proteins | sample Lak10m_2_FD_114546 | JGI IMG/M metagenome (GOLD analysis project Ga0172373, IMG submission 114546) | Freshwater microbial communities from Kabuno Bay, South-Kivu, Congo - kab_092012_10m | ecosystem: Environmental > Aquatic > Freshwater > Lake | place: Democratic Republic of the Congo...
GAATTTGATGAAGTCAGTTGAATCGAAAGATTTGAAGTGGGGTTTAGGTAATTGACAAACGAAATACCGAGATTTAAAATTTCACCAGCTTCAAAATATCCATCACCATCGCCGCCAGGCGCATTATCATCAAATTGGAAATCAATTCCTCTTGCTGAAATTGAATTTGTTGTTGATAAACTTTTTAAAGCATTTATCCTTCCTTTACCAATCAGCTTTTGATAGCTTGGATTTATTCCATCAATGTTGTCGCCATTTATTCTTACCTGTTCACCAATTTGCAGAGCAGTATAATTTGGAAATTGGGAAGCGACGAGCGCCGCAAGTCCTGCCGTTAATGGTGTTGCCATCGAGGTTCCGCTTAAAGTTGCATAAGTATCATTTTGCCATGTCGAATAAATTATATTTCCAGGCGCAGATACATCCACCGTAGTTCCATAAGTTGAAAATGAAGATTTCGTATCATCAGAATTAGTTGAAGCAACGGATAGAACAAAATTGTATCCTGAAGGATAATTATTATTCTGCCCTCCACTGTTGCCTGCTGCCGCAACAACAAGAGAGCCTTGAGAAACCACGTAGTTGATTGTTTCCTGTCCAAAGATAGAATAAGCACCCCCGCCCCAACTGCAATTTATAATTTTCGCTCCATTGTCGGATGCGTAAACAATTCCTTCATAGCCGAAGGCAATTAATGCTTGCCCAGTTGCGCTTCGAATATTATCCTGTGAAGTTTTCACCGGCATGATTTTGCATTTATAGCCAATGCTTGCAACACCAACGCTGTTATTTGTAACTGCAGAAGCAATTCCCGAAACATGAGTTCCGTGATCAGGACGGTCTTCCATCGGGTTGTTGTCGGGTGTTCCACTTAATCCGCCAAAATCCCAGCCGCGAATGTCATCTATAAAACCATTGCCATCATCATCAACACCATTGCCGGAAATCTCATCTTTATTTTTCCAGATGTTTGCAGAAAGGTCGGGATGATCCCAATCCGTTCCGGTATCAACAATCCCTATCACTATGTTCGTATCGCCTTTGTTTATATCCCATGCAAGCGAGGCTTGTATTTTTGATAAATTCCACTGTGATGAATAGGAGGGGTCATTGGGAGTGAACTCAAGCTCGTAGAGAAATTTTGGCTCAGCCCATTCTATTTCACTTGATTTAGATAATATTGAAGCAACTTTAAATGGATCGTCATCAGAATCATATTTAACAAGAACGATTTTTCCCAAATTAGTTTTAGAGCTGTTTACTTTATCAGGAAAGATAGCTTCAGAACTATTCAATTTGAATTTACTTAGATAATTTTTTAATGAAAAAGGAAGCTCAACAAAATTGCCGGAATATACAGATGGAGTTTCTTTCAATTTTACGATTAGCATATTCGATAAATATTTTATTTCGCCTTTCTCTAAAACCTTAATATCACCGGACGACGGTTTAAACCCCGCAAAAAAAGAAATAACCATCAGCATAAAAAAAATATTTCTGAAAAAAGAAAAAGCCTTTAACATAATTACCTCATAAAAAACTAATTGAAAAATTTGAAGTAATATTAAAAAATAGAAATGGATAAACAAGAGAAAAGAGCTTGCGCTCTCGGCACGCAAACCCTTTTCTATTATTTTGAGGAGGAAGATTATTGAACGGTATAGCTCTCGGAGCGAGTAAACGCAGTACCACCGGTAACTAAAGTCCCAACAAATGTGAAAGTCCACTGTTGACCAGCAACAACACCGGTGTATTGATTAGGCCAATAATACAGAGTGTCTTTGCTAAATACAAAATCAGGTAAAGGATTCGAAACTGTATCAGCAAATTGTAAGGAGGTTACTGCAGCAATACCGGAATTAAGTTTAACATCAACACTCGGTTTAAAGAGAAACGCCATTGCATTCTGCTGCTGATCAAATTCCTGTTGAATTGTAAATGTAACCGTAGCGTTATTCCCGCCTCCTGGAACAATCGGGTTGTTACTGCTGCTGTCGTCCTTACTGCAGCTCGAACACACGATTACAACCAGAAGAGATGTGAAAACTAATAATATTTTTTTCATAAAAGTCTTTCAATAATTCCGCTAAAATTTTTCTGTTTTAACATTATAACAGAGCAAACTTAACTGCAGTTGTAAATTGAATCGTCAATAATTTTGCTTTAATATCAGATTGAACATTCGTTAAGCCATATTCAAATCCAAATTGTGGAGTCAAAAAAATGGAGCCAAGTTTAATATCATAGCCGGTTCCAAACTTTAAAGCAAATCTTACAAGCATATTTTGAAGTGATCCGGTTGCTTTTGTTGACCCATCATTAAACGTAACCTGATTATTTTGGGAAGTAATTCTCACATCATAAGAGCCCTGAACATTAAAACCAACAGCAGGGCCAAATAAGAAATAGAAACTACTGCTTGGTACCGTGACTTTGAAGAGCGGTTCAAACATGAAGTAGGCAATGCTTTGGTCATTATCTATAGTATAAGCAATTCCCTGAACGCTGCCTTCTGTTGATGTTCCGCCGCTTCTGTTGTCATAGAATTGCATATTTGTTTGAAGTCCAATGACCGGAGTAAAGGACATATCAACAACAGCACCGATTATCATTCCAATCCCAGTTGGTGTTTCCTAGAGGTCTGAACCGGTACCGATGTTATAATTCAACCCTACCTGTGGTCCGAGTCTTAAATGAAATTGGGCATTAGTTGTAGTGGTGAATAAAGTAACCAAGAAAAGAGAACCGAATAGAACTGTAATCATTTTTTTCATAGAGCACTCCTTTGAGATGGTTGTGAATTTATAGAAACAGTTAAACGCTAAGTAAATTTAATTTTCCTGCTCTTAAAATTGAAAAAAAAAGTTAATGATTCAAGTTTTTATTTACCTTTTTGAAATAATTCTGCTGACTATTCCGAAACCATAAAAAATGCTGATAAGCAAATGATTTATATTTCTTTCAGCTTTTATCTTTATTTTTATTTTTTTGTACAAATATTTATGGAAATTATTTGGCAACTATAGATTACTTCATAATCGCTTTTTATTTTGTCGTCTCAATCAGTATTGCGCTTTACTATTCTAAAAGAAGCAGTAAAAACACAACTGAATTTTTTCTATCCGGCAGAAACTTGCCATGGTACCTTGCCGGATTATCAATGGTTGCTACTACCTTTGCTGCCGATACGCCGCTTGCAGTTACAGAATTAGTTGCAAAGAATGGCATTGCCGGAAATTGGATCTGGTGGAATTTTGCTTTTGGAGGACTGCTTACTGTTTTCTTCTTTGCAAAACTCTGGAGACGCTCGGGGATTATGACCGAAGCAGAGTTTGCTGAGTTAAGATATTCAGGCAAGCCGGCAAAATTTCTGAGAGGATTCAGAGCTTTGTATCTTGGAATATTTATGAATGTAATTATCATGGGGTGGGTAAATAAAGCACTTGTAAATATATTGGTGATCATGTTCAACATCCCTGAATCTGAAGTTTTAATTTATATTTTCGGCTGCATGGTTATCGTAGCATTTTATTCTGCTCTTGGCGGTTTGTGGGGAGTGGTAGTAACTGATGCTTTCCAGTTTATCATCGCAATGATCTCATGCATAATTTTATCAATACTCGTGATTAATTCACCTGAAATAAATGGCATCGCAGGATTGAAGAATAAATTATCTGATTCAGTCTTTAATTTTTTGCCCACTCTTTCAGGGAGCGAAACTTTTACAGGAACATTCTCATTAACTATTTCCGCATTCATTGCATACATAGCTATTATCTGGTGGGCTTCGTGGTATCCTGGCGCGGAGCCGGGCGGCGGCGGCTATGTCGCACAAAGAATGATGTCCGCTAAAAATGAAAAACATTCTTTATTAGCTACCCTATTTTTTCAGATTGCTCACTATGCAATTCGTCCCTGGCCCTGGATTTTAGTCGGGCTTGCTTCAATTGTACTTTATCCAAATTTATCTTCATCAGAAAAAGGAATTGGTTATGTTTATGCAATGAGAGATTTTTTGCCCTCCGGTGTAAAGGGGTTGTTAGTGGCAGCATTCTTTGCGGCTTATATGAGCACGATTGCTACTCAGCTTAACTGGGGCACATCATATATAATAAATGATTTTTATAAAAGATTTTTGAGATCAGGAAAAGGTGAAAAAGAGTATGTCGCTTCTTCAAGAATAACTACAATTTTATTAATGGTCGTTTCTGTTTTTACAACTTTGCTGATAAATCAAATTTCCGGCGCGTGGCAATTTGTTATTGAATGCGGTGCAGGAGTTGGATTGGTGCTTATCCTGAGATGGTATTGGTGGCGAATAAATGCTTGGTCAGAAATTTCTGCGATGATTACACCTTTTATTATTTATCCAATCATAAAATATTATGGAGTGGAATTTCCTTCTACACTTTTTTATTTAGTTTCGATAAATACCTTTGTTTGGCTGTCAGTGACATTCTTAACAAAACCTACTGACGAAACAGTATTGATAAATTTTTATAATAGAGTTTACCCGGGCGGAGTTTTATGGAAAAAAATTTCGTCAAAGTGTTCTGTGCTTGGAGGCAATAATGGCTTTTTCCATTTGTTTATTAACTGGGCGTTAGGAGTTATTTTAGTCTATACATTTTTATTCGGTTCGGGCGCAGTTATACTTGGCAGATGGGAAGATGTATATTGGCTTATACCATTGGTTTTGCTTTCAATGTATTATTTGGTTAGAAATATTTCAACCGAAAAAACAAAGTGAAAATAATTTATAATGACTCATAAAGATATTTTAAAAAAAATAAAATTTGTCGTTTTTGATCTTGATGGAACTTTACTGAATGATGAAGGGAATATTGGGGAAGAATCAAAAAGATTAATCCGTGATTTAAAAAAACTTGATGTCCGATTTAGCTTTGCCACCGGAAGACTTCATAACGCAATCACAAGATTTGTTGAAGAACTTGAGATTGTTTGTCCAATTATTTCTTTAGACGGCTGCCTTATTAAAAATCATAAGCAGGACAAAGTTATTTTTGAATCTGCCATCAAAGAAAAATATGTTAAAAAAGCTGTACACCTCGCCGATGATTTGCTTGTTACTATTGCTCTATGTCATGCAGATGCTATTTACTACACTGAGAACAATTCATCCATCGTTCGTATAATGAACAAAGCAAGTGCACAATATCAGCAAGTTGATTCTTACGACAATTATTTTGGAAGCACACTTGAGATAGTTTTTGCTGGCGATCAAAAAGATTCGATGAAATATATTTATGATAGACTCAGTTTTCCATACAGCCTCGGATTAAATACTTCATTTTACAGATCTAAGAGTAAAGAAAATATTTTCTATGTTGAAGTAAGAAAAGCAGGGATATCTAAAGGCAAAAGTTTTTTAAGATTAATGAAACATTATAAAGTTAGACCGGAAGAAGCTGTTGTTATCGGTGATTGGTATAACGACTTGAGTTTATTTGAAACCGGCGCTTATAAAGTTGCTGTTGCTAATGCAATTCCGGAATTAAAAAACAAGGCTGACTATGTTACTTCTTCAACAAATCATCAGGATGGGGTTGCAGAATTTTTGCATTTGCTCCTTAAGGTAAAACTCGGTAAAAAATGAAAGCAAAAATCATCCCGCAGAAAAAAGGAAGAAATCGTGTAAAATTATTAATAGGATTGGTTACAATCGTTCTAATAGTCTTGATGTTTCCACACGGTGAATCAATTGAATCTGAAGTTACTATTGGTTCAATCTGGATTCAGGACGATCTTATTGCTCCATTTAGTTTCCCTGTTTTTAAAGATCCTATCAAATACAAGAAAGAATTAATTTCTGCGGAGAAAAGAATCTATCCCGTATTTCAAAAAAGCAATACCCCAGCCTATCCCGGAATTGATTCTTTAAATAATTTTAATGACTATATTTTCAAGTTAATTGATAAGCAGCTTTCAATTGACAATCCGGGAACAGAGAACCCAACATTTCTAAGCAGCACGTCATTTGATTATCTAAAAAATCTTCGTCTGCAGGAAAAAAATCTTTTATTTAATAACAAAGCAACTATCAAAGAAATTTTTAATACAACTGCATTTGTGCTAAATGAAATTTATAAGAAAGGAATTATTGAACAAACAGAATTAAAATGGAAGCGGGATAGTATTGCAATTCGTACTGGAAACATTGATCGGATTGATCGCACTGATAAATTTCTTTCTGTTGAATCTGCGCATAATCTATTTGTTTCAGTTGTTCAAAAACTAAATGTTTCTGATGAACTAAAAAAAATAATTACCGAATACGGCAGTCATTTCCTGCTGCCCAATATCTTGTTTAATGAATCCTTAACGAAAGAATTAATAGAACAAACACGAAAAACAATTTCAAGATATGCAGGCATTGTAAATGAAAATGAGAGAATAGTTGCTAAGCATGACAGAATAAGTGAAGAAACAAAACTTAAAATTGATTCATATCGAAATGCAAAGGGTGAAAGACTCGGAGAAGATGGATTTATTTTCCAAATGCTTGGTAAATTTATCCACGTATCATTTATTTTAACTTTACTGCTGATCTATCTTTATTTATTTCGCAAAAAAATATTTTATGATAATAATAAAATTTTTCTCATTTCACTTATTATTCTATTTATCTCATTTATCACCTACCTTATAAATCAGATATACATTAGTGCTCCAATACATTTATTAATATTTATTCCCGCCGCATCAATGCTGCTTACAATCATATTTGATTCAAGGGTGGGTTTTTATTCAACCGTTGTAATTGCGTTGATTACCGGTGCTTTGCGGGGAAATGATTATTCATTTGCTTTAACTAATTTATTTGCAGGTGCGCTTGCTGTTTATACAGTACGTGACATTAAAAATCGTTCACAAATATTCAGATCATTCTTATATATTCTTATTGGCTACACGGTTACACTTTCTGCATTTGCACTCGAACGATTTGCAGGTATTCAATCAATAATAATTGAATTTGCATTTGCCGGTTCCAATGCATTGATAAGCCCCGTATTAACCTATGGCTTACTAATTTTCTTCGAGCGATTTTTTAATATAACGACTGATCTAACATTGCTTGAACTGTCTAACTTTGATAGACCGTTACTTAAAGAACTTGCTAATAAAACTCCCGGAACATTTAACCACTCCCTTTCCATGGGAACATTAGCCGAAGCTGCATCTGAAAAAATAAATGCGAATGCTCTGTTAGCTCGTGTTGGAGCTTATTATCACGATGTAGGAAAAACATTTTCACCGCAGAACTTTGTTGAAAATCAATCAGACAGAAAGAACATTCATGAAGATCTTACTCCTGAAGAAAGTGTTAAACTATTGATCAATCACGTGAATAACGGAATCGAGCTTGCAAAACAGAATAATTTACCGGCTGAAATAATTAATTTTATTCCAATGCATCATGGTACTTCGATAATGACATTCTTTTTTGAAAAAGCTAAAAAACTTTATGGAGAAGAAAAGGTCCTCGATAAAAATTACAGATACCCCGGCCCAAAGCCAAACACTAAAGAGACAGCGATAGTAATGCTTGCCGATGGATGCGAATCGGCTGTCCGTTCCATCGAAGATCCCAATGCTGATAAAGTTGAAAATGTAATAGAAAACGTAATCTATAACCGGATACGAGAAGGACAGCTTGATGATTCACCCATCACGTTCAGTGATATTGCCAAAATCAAGGAGTCTTTTATTAATATTTTAGTTGGTAATTATCACAAGCGTATCCGATATCCAAAACAAGATGAAATTGAAAAAGGGTCTGAAGAAGAATCACACTCCGAATAATATTTTTCTTGAAGAATACCTTGGTGTATTGAAATTAGAAAAAAATCTTTCCGACAATACTGTTTCTTCATACAACAATGATATTTCGGCTTTATTAAATTTCTTTGAACAAAGAAATATTTCTGATTTCTCTCAAGTTAAACAATCTGACTTGAATTCGTTTTTTAGATTATTAGCTCGGATAGGTTTAACAGGTAAATCTGCGAAACGATATCACTCATCCTTAAAGGGTTTTTTCAAATATTTATTCAAAAGCAGTTACATACTTAAAAATCCATTTGATAAAATTCCCTCACCAAAAATTTCCAAAAGTCTTCCTGCTGTTCTATCATTTAACGAAATTGATTTAATCCTTTCGCAGCCTGACATAGAGGACAAACTGGGTTTGCGGGATAAAGCAATGCTTGAAACTTTTTATGCATGTGGTCTGCGTATTTCAGAATTAATAAACCTTCATATTGCTGATTTATTTTTTAAAGAAGAAGTTATCCGTGTTTTTGGGAAAGGATCGAAGGAAAGGATTGTGCCTGTTGGCTCAAGCGCTGTTAAATGGATAAATAAATACTTAATGAAAAGCCGGATATTAATCGAAAGGAAAGATAAAAGTGAAAACATCCTTTTTATAAACTTCCGCGGTAATAAATTATCAAGGATGGGGGTTTGGAAAATCGTAAAAAGATACACGCTCGAAGCTGATATAAAAAAGGAAATGCATCCTCACACTTTTCGTCATTCTTTTGCAACGCATATGCTCGAAGGCGGAGCAGACCTTCGCGCTGTGCAAGAAATGCTTGGACATTCTGATATTTCCACCACACAGATATATACTCACATTAATCGCGATTACATTAAACAAATTCATAAAGATTTTCACCCGAGAGGATAATTATTTTGCCTGATATTCAAATAAGTGAACGACTCATTTCATTTTTAACTTTTCTTCCAATGTTTTTTATTTCGATTACCATACACGAATTTGCGCATGCATTTTCCGCTTCAAGGTTGGGGGATAACACCGCAAAAAATCTCGGCAGGTTAACTCTTAATCCTTTTAAGCATTCAGACTTAATAGGCACTTTGATCATGCCGATTGCATCGTTCGCAAGCGGCTTTGCTTTGATCGGCTGGGCAAAGCCTATTCCAATAAATAGAAGGAATTTCAGGAGTCCGCTTCGTGATGATGCGATAGTTTCAGCGGCAGGTCCGTTTGCAAATCTACTACTTGCTTTTTTCTTTTTTATTTTATTTATCATATTTATAAATGTTGAATTTGAATATCAAACACAAGTTATAAACATTTTTTGGTATGGAGTGTTTTTCAATGTTTTTTTATTCGCATTCAATCTTCTGCCTATCCCCCCGCTTGACGGTTCACATATTTTATTTGATATATTTCCGAATCAATTCACAGCTAAAATTGCATCACTTGGCATTTACGGGTCTATCATTTTAATGCTGTTCATTTACAGCCCCCTCTGGAAATATTTTATGTGGCTCATTACTTCAGTATTAAATTTTCTTTTATCACTGACAGGTATTTAATTGAGAATTACTTATTTAACATTAATTTCTATTCTCGTTTTTATTATCGGTTGTGAAAAAGATAAAGAAATTAAAAATTCTATTAAAGAAATAACTCCCGTAGACACGATTAAAACTAAATCACTTATTGATGATTACCATCAATTTTATTTCGTTGGGATGGTTGATAAAGTTCCCGGAATTTATAAATATAATTTTGAAGATCAGAAAACACGAATTGTTTGGTCGAAGCGAAACGAAAGAGTGATCGATCTTTCTTACTCTCCAGATAGAAACACAATCTTTTTCCTTGCAGTAAAAGCATTTGGAATAGAAGGGACACTCCCCTTCGTCGAGCGGGTTAAAGCTTATCAAATAAATACAAAAACCGGGACGATTAGTTATTTAAAAGAAATAGGCAGCGGATTGCAAGTATTTTCTAGATGGGAATCGAATAACAATTATCAGGTTGTTCTTTATTCTTTTGACAAAGCTGTTTCTTCGTACGTGAATCAAAATATTCTTCTTTTTAATTCTTTTGGCAAAGCAATTATGGATGAGATAATAACCTACGATCTTACAAAAGATGGTTATCCGAAACCACCGAATGCAGTATTGAATATGATTTCTCCATCTAAAAAATTTAAGTTAGTAGTTGCCGAAAGTGATTATAATACTTTTATTCTAAAAGATTTTAAAAGTAAAAAAGATCATCAGGTGATGAAAACTTCGCAGCAGATTTCTAATGTTGCATGGAGTTCGGATAGTAAACTTTTATTTTTTTCCACAGTTGATATTTCAGATCGAAATCCGTCTCTAAAGACTAAAAGTCCCGAAACTTCGCAGTTAGTCATTTACTCTACAGTGTCAAAAAAAATATTGAAGCAATGGAATGGCGGCGGATTAAAAAGATTTTTTATTGAAAAAAATATTCTCTTTTACGATTCCGGTTTTTCAAATGAAGCAGCAGTTTATCTTTATAATTTTGAACTCAAAGAATTTGAGAAAACAATTAAACTGAAAGGCGGCTGTGGTCTAAAGTCAGTTCCTGAAATTCTAAAAGCAAAAAAATAATCGCTGATAGTTCTTTGGGATGATCAAACAACTTTATTTTCTGCACACCACTAAAATCTTCATTGAATTTTTCACGATGAGCTTCAAACCAAGCTTTAGAATTATTTTTTGAAAGCTTGGTTAAAATATTGATTGTGTTCAAGGAGAAGGAAATGTTTTGCGTTTTTAGTTTTCACCGCTTCATTAAAATGTTAATAGCTATTACTTCATAGGAACTTCAATAATCAGAAAGCTCGAATCTTTATGTGCTTTAATAAAAATTGAATCCGTTTCATAAATACCAACTGCATCTCTTCTTTCCAATATCTCATCTGCTGCTTCAATTGAACCTTCAATTACAAAAATAAATACACCGTTGCCAGCCCATTTTACTTTGTATTCGGAATTACTTCCGGTGTTTAAATTCCCAATGGAAATCGCTGCGTCCTGATGAATGTAAATAGTATCATTACTTTTATCACCCGACGCTACAGTAATTATTTTATTGCGTTGTTCTTTCCAGGGAAAGCTCATCTGACCGTAGCGCGGAGAAATGTTTTCTTCTTTCGGGAAAATCCAAAGTTGAAAAAGACTGCAGCTATTATCAGAGGAATGATTAAATTCTGAATGCCTGATACCTGTTCCGGCGGACATTGCCTGGATTTCCCCCTTCCTTATTACTGAGCCATTGCCCATACTGTCTTTATGTTCTAGTTCACCATCGAGAATAATAGTTACAATTTCCATATTATCATGAGGATGAGTTCCAAACCCTTCACCTGCTTCAATTGTATCATCATTTAAAACTCTTAGCAATCCAAAGCCCAACTTTTCAGGGTTATACCAACGATTAAAACTAAAACTATACCGTGTATGAAGCCAGCCAAACTCTCCAATTCCCCTTTCATTTTGCGGGTGTAAAATTTTTTTCATTTTTCTCTTTCTGATTATTTATTCAGGTATTTTTAATATTAAATTTGTACTAAAATTATTTTGTTTAAATATTAACCCTTCATGATAAAAAATAAATATAAAAGAATTATTATAAAAATTGGTTCAAATGTTTTAGCGTTAGAAAACGGGCTGTTGAATCTTCGAAGGATTCAAAAATTAGTGGAACAAATTGTTGAACTAAAAAACCAGGGAATTGAAGTAATAATTATATCCTCCGGCGCTGTAGCTTCGGGTCGAAGTTATATTTCTTTGCCTGATAATTACGATGCTGTTTCCAAAAGACAAGTTCTTGCCTCTATTGGACAGATAAAACTTATCACAAAGTACCAGGAATATTTTGAAAAACATAATCTGATTTGCGCTCAGGTATTGGTAAGCAAAGAAGATTTCCGCGACCGTAACCACTACCTTAATATGCAAAACTGTATTTCAGTTTTACTGCAAAATAATGTTATTCCAATCGTGAACGAAAACGATGTTATATCAATTACTGAATTAATGTTTACGGATAATGATGAACTTGCAGGCTTGATTGCATCAATGGTTAGCGCTGAAGCATTATTATTGTTAACAAGCGTTGATGGAATATTTGATGGTGACCCGAAAAATCCTGATGCCAAAGTTATTCCTGTTATCACACCTGATACAACCAACTTTGCTTCTTTTGTAAATTCCGGTAAATCTACTTTTGGAAGAGGAGGGATGATTACCAAGTGCCACATCGCGAGCAGGTTAACAGGTATCGGGATAAATGTTCACGTAGCGAACGGCGGAAAAGAAAATGTTATTCTTGATATTCTTGATGGAGTTCAAACCGGGACAATTTTTCCTGCTCATAAAAAAACTTCGGGGATAAAAAAATGGCTGGCACACTCAAAAGATTTTTCGAAAGGAAGTGTAATAGTGACTGATGGAGCAAAGCAAGCACTATTTTCTGAAAAAGCTATTAGTCTCCTGATGATAGGCGTTCAAAGTGTTGACGGGTATTTTCACCGGGGGGATATAATTAAGATTCTTGACGGTGATAACAATTTTATCGGATGGGGAATGTCTAATTTTTCATCTGAAAAAACTTCTCAGCTAATGGGTCAAAAAAAACAAAAACCATTAATTCACTATGACTATCTTTTTATAGATAAATCTTTTTCATAATAAAACTTTTATATATGAACTCATACACTCCTATGTTCTCAAAGACTCTGCAAGCAAGCAGGAAATTGCCTTTGGTCGATCAGCAAAAAATAAACTTACTGCTAACAGATCTTGCCGACTATGCGGATTCAAAAAGCTATTTCATTTTGAATGAAAATAAAAAAGATCTCATGCTGATGGATGAAAACGATCCTAAATATGACAGACTAAAACTGACTAAAGAAAGAATGACAGCTATCGCAAATGACATTCGAAACGTTGCCAAGCTTTCTTCACCGCTGCGAAAAATATTAATGAGCAAATCGCTGCCAAATGGTTTATCAATTTCAAAAATTACTGTTCCCCTCGGGGTGGTGGGCATTATTTATGAGGCAAGACCAAATGTTACTTTTGACGTCTTTTCTCTTTGCATCAAATCTGGAAATGCTTGTTTGTTGAAAGGAGGTAGTGATGCAATAAGCTCAAACACTGCTATCGTTTCTGTTATTAAAGATATTTTAGTCAAACATCAACTTGATCCGGAAACTGTAAATCTCTTGCCTTCTTCCCACGAAGCAACTGAAGCAATGCTTAATGCTATTGGTTTCGTTGATGTTATCATCCCGCGCGGCGGTCAAAAACTAATTGACTTTGTCAGGCAAAATGCAAAAATTCCCGTTATTGAAACCGGGGCGGGTATTGTTCATACTTATTTTGATGAATCTGCAGATCTCGAAAAAGGAAGGGCTATAATTCACAACGCAAAGACACGAAGGGTAAGTGTTTGTAATGCACTCGACTGTCTGATTATTCATAAAGAGAGATTGAAGGACTTACCATCAATTGCCAAAATGCTTGGTGAATCGAATGTGGAAATTTACGCGGATGAACATGCATACAATTATTTAAAAGGTAATTATCCCTCCGATAAACTTTTTCATGCAGGACCCGAACATTTCGGAACAGAATTTCTTTCTTTTAAAATGGCAGTGAAAACAGTTTCTAATTTACAGGAAGCTCTTGACCATATTTCCGAACACAGCTCAAAACATAGTGAAGCGATTATTTCTGAAAATCAAAAAGACATAAACTCATTTTTAATGAGTGTGGATGCAGCCGCTGTTTACGCGAATACTTCAACGGCTTTTACTGATGGTGCACAATTTGGGCTCGGTGCAGAAATTGGAATCAGCACGCAGAAACTTCATGCGCGCGGACCTATGGCTTTGGAAGAACTTACAAGCTATAAATGGATTGTTGAAAGCAACGGACAAATCAGAAGCACTTGACTTTATTTAATGATAATTTTTCATTAAAAAGATCTTTTAATGAATCTAAAACTAGTGTGCCGGAATTCAGTAGAGTCTCTTTTTTCTGATGACCATTTGCAATCAAAATACAGCTGGCGCCAATTTCATTTGCAACATCAAAATCGTGAAGAGTATCACCGATCAGAACTGCCTCTCCCTTTTGAAGATTAAGTTTTTTCATCCAGCGTTTACCAAGTTCTGCTTTTCCATTTGCGTAAATATTATCCAACCCCGCAAACCCAATAAAATAATTTCTTATTCCATAATGTGTGATTAAATTTTCTAATGGTTCCTGTGAGTAGGCAGAAAGTACTGACTGCTCAATATTCATCTTTAAAATTTCATCTAAAAAGCTTTCCACACCTTCATAGAGCGCACATTCCAATTTTCGTTTCTCATATTCATCCATAAATTGCCTGCCAAGTTCTTCAAAGGAAATCTTTTCAAAATCCAATCCTGCTTTTCTATAATATTCTTTGACCGGGAAAGTAAATATCTCTTTGTATTTCTCAATTGAAAGCGGGCAGAGATTATATTCGATTAATAGGTTATTGATGATTTCGCAACATAAATTAACGTCGTTAAATAATGTTCCGTTCCAGTCCCAGATTATATGTGTATAGTTTGATAATATCATTTTCAGAATTCATTTATTTTCATAAAATGTCAGCTCAACTTTAATCCACTTCAGATTGGCAGAGTATTTCATTCTGTAAAGTAAGTCTTTGCTTGTAATAGAAAGACTGTGATCACTTAGCTTAGCCGGAGAGTAGTTATTCATTGATTTCCTGTGTCACCCCGCCCTTGTATTTATTCCTGAGATTTATTTTCTGTATTTGTCTTTCAATTATCAAATCTGCTAATTTAGATGGAATATGTTCGCGGTTATCACCTGAAAATAGTTTGCTCAATTTTTCTTCACTAACATCAATCCTGTAAAGTGTATTTACTAATAGGTCAAAATTATGATCAATCAGATAGGCTAATCTTTCTGTAAGATATTTTTTAAATTCACTTCTGGATTGTGTTTCAAAAACAGGAATAAGAGAATTTGTTCCATTCTTTTCAAAGTCTTTTGAGATAAATTTGGAAACATCGTTTAAATTAATATTTATGTGATCATCCATTTAATAGCCTTCTTTTATAAATTCGTTTAAGTGAATTATATTTCTAATAAACAAAGTGAGCCTATAACAGGCATAAACATAAAAGGGCGCGGCGACAACATCAATGGTGTAATGAACATGCTGTGCAAGAACGAAAAATGCAACGAGGATGGTGGATAATATAAATACATTTTTTAATTTTTTATTCGGTGAAACCATTACAAGCAGAAACAGTGTTGCTGTATGTCCGGAAAAGAAAAGATCTTTAGTTAATATTTCCCCTGTCCCAAATATTTGAACAAAGGGATCATTTAAAATAATAATACCGGCTGGCGGGTTCAGCGGAAGGAAGTACATACTTAAAATTCTTGAAATGATAATTAAAACATAAACTTGAAAAGCAAAAACCAACCTTGCCGGATGTTTGATTAGAGAGGCAGCAGCAATAATTAAAGAAAGATAAACCAGTGAAAAAGTAAACCATGTTAAATCAACCGGATTAAAAAGGGAAAGCAAAGTATCGTCAAGGAGAGCTCCGTTTCTTGATTCCGCATATTGGAGAAAGTTTGTTAATGATAAAAGTGATATAATCAGAAAAATTACTGTTAAGAAAAATTCGATTTTATTTTTTTTAACCGTGAGATAATTATTCCAATTCACTTTATAAAAAGAAACTTTAAACATTTATATGACTAAGAAAATGAGGAAGCATTTTTCGCCAGGTGGGCCAATCGTGCGGCATATCATACCCCCACAAATCAAGCCAATGCTTAATTTCTTTTGAGTTAAGTATGTTTGATAAATTTTTACTTGCATCGGGGTTTTCATAATCACCTTGCCCCGAGGCAATAATAATGCTTCGGTTCCGAAGTTTCGAAAGTACATTTTCATCGGTAAGGTTTGTCAAATAATCGACAGGTGAATTGAAATAGCAATTTGTATCATAATACCCCTTCGTATAATCTTTTAAATTATAGCTTCCACTCATTGCAATAACTCCTGCAAAAAGATCTGGTCTTCTAAAGAACATATTCGCAGCATGTAAAGCGCCAAGTGAGGCACCGGTATTAATTATCGGAACGTAGCTTTTGCAATGGTTCGTAATAAACGGAACAACTTCTTCTTCTACATATTTATTGTATTGCTGATGACGAATGGCTTTATGCTGAGGATGCATGTTACGGTTAAGCCAGCTTTCATTATTAATACTATTAATTGAAAATGCTTTAACCTCCCCCTTGTTAATGAAGTCCGCAATTGTATCGATAAGATTGAATCTTTCGTATTCGAGGTAATCTGCAGCAGCGGTTGGAAACATCAGCAGGGCATAACCATAATGACCATAAACTACGATTTCCATTTCCTTGTTAAGGTTTGGGCTCCACCATTTGTGGATTTCTCTGTGCATAAAGTACTCCTTAAAAACTTATTAAATGATTTTGCTTTACTGGCAAGCTAAATAAATCTTCGTAATTAAAAAAAGGAAACAGAATAAAGATTAGATTAATTCTTTTACCAGCCCGGAATATTTCTTTTCTATTTTAAATCCGAATCGATAAAAATATTCGGGTCTGAAAAAACCAGTAGTGACGTATTTATAATTTTCGCTTTTCATTCTATTGAATAATTCATTCATTAAAGCTTCGCTGATACCTTTTCGACGGTAACGACCCGAAACGCAAATCTTCTCCATTGAAACTGTCTCTGCGTCCTGACTGCTGAAATATAATCCGCCAATAATAAATCCGCGATCAGATATTGCGGCAAGGAACTGATGTTCAGGGCGGAAGTGAACATTTAGATTCGCCTCGATGAAAAGCTGATGTAGTTTTGAAATTTCTTTAGGTGAAACCGGGTTTCTGACAACAAAATTATTCCCATCAAAATCTTCAAACTTTACTACAAGATTCGCTTGGGGCACTCCATCAGCTTTGAGGTGCATCAATGCAGCTGAATCAGTTGGTTTGAGATGGGGATAACTTAATCGTGCGAGGAAGAACTTATCCTTCTCGGAAAGCACATTCTGATTTTGTACTTCAGAGATTTCAGATATCAATTCATCTTTGGATAAAGTTTTGTTTCGCTGCTTTTGCGATAGTCTATTCAGTGCTTCTTTTAGTTTTTGATCTGAATCGGAAAAACAAGTTTCGAGAAATAATATTGTTCGGGTGGCGGGATAAGTTTTTTCAAGATCGAGAAGATTGTATGTTTCAAATATATCATAAAGAGTTTCTGCCTGTGCATTCAAAGAAGCGCTCTGATTTAGTTCTATCCAGCGTAAAAATCTTTTAACCGCAAAGAATAATTGCTTCGGGATAAATCCATTCTGCTGTACACTAAACATATATTCTTCCAAAAGCGAAATTACCCCAGCGTCATAATTTCTATTTTTAAAAGAAGAAAGTAAATCGTCAAGAATATCCAAACCTGTTTTTTCACCAAGTGCATTAATTATTCCGGAAAAGTAAAAGTTCCAGATTTTGAATTGGCTGAGGAATGGGTATTGAGATTGAACAGGGATTACAAAATGGTTGAAAAAATTTTCTGTCATATCAAAAACATCTGTAAAATTTTTCCGGTTGGAAAGCGAGACAAACCTTGTTCCGCTTTGATAGTCGTGAGGGGGAATAATAATATTGGAACTTTTGGGCTCGCTAAGAATTAATTTATAATTAGACAGCCGCCAAAAGTTTATGTAGGCTGCAGAAGCATTCCAAACGAAAAATTGCCACAAGTAGTAAAGTCTGATTTCCGATTGGGGATTATTTCTTTTTAGTTCTCTCTGTAAAAATTTTTCAACAGTATCACCGGAAATATATTTTTGGCTCCATGTTTCATAATCTTCCCAGTAGCCGCCGAAGTCATCCACCAATTCCTGAATAAAAAATCTTGAACCAGCAAGAATTAACCAATTAATTTCTTCCCGCACCATTTCAGCCGAAAGGTTTTTATTGATAGTAACCATTATGTCAAACGAGCCATAATATCTTGTTTGCACAGAAATACGAAACACTATCTTGACAGAGAAATCGTAAAGTTTACTCACCCAGATTCCCCCCGGGGGTAGATCATTCAATCCGACGCGGGTTCCGCCCGAAAAAAGAAAAATAGCTTCCCGCAGCATATTTGTTTCTATAATCACTTCGCATATACGCGTGCGATCGTGAATATTCATTTCTTCTTCGAGGATTATTACTTCTGACCAGGAATATTCTTCACCCGTCTCAGGGTCAACAGCAACACGCTGATTAACCCCCAGCCACTTTCTAAATCCTTCGCGCAATTGCAACTGGTATAATGCCGCAAGTTCGGAAACTTGAGTAGTGGATTTATTCAATTTATGTTTTACAAAAAATTGCCGCAGACTCTTAAACTTTGCTGGATGATCAATCCCATAATTACACAGCAGTTCAAACAAAACAGGAATAGCAGTTTGGTCAATTGAATAATCGGCATTAAATTTTACTATTTCTTCTTCAGCTAGTTCTTCTATTTTTGAAAGGTCATCATCACCGCGAATAAATTTGGAACAGCATGTAATTACATCTTTATTTAATATTGATGAATCATGTGAGAGATATATTTGAAAAAGAGATTTTAATTGAGCACCTTTTAATTTTTCAACGGCTAACTTAAATAGCTCACGGCGTGCTGTTATATTAGGACTCAAATTATGATGCAGTAAGATAACATCAATAATTTTTTTGTACATAGTTGATTCTTCGTTCGAAACCAGCCTTAAATAATCAATGCCGGATTTATTATTTTCTTCATCAATAGATTGAATATGGCGCAGTGCAAGATGAACAGCCC
>Ga0172373_10004858_pt1 | contig 18711 bp, 16 predicted proteins | sample Lak10m_2_FD_114546 | JGI IMG/M metagenome (GOLD analysis project Ga0172373, IMG submission 114546) | Freshwater microbial communities from Kabuno Bay, South-Kivu, Congo - kab_092012_10m | ecosystem: Environmental > Aquatic > Freshwater > Lake | place: Democratic Republic of the Congo...
GAAATTCATACTTTTAACTTGAAGAATGAATAAAGTTGCATTAACACATTTTATTAAAGAAGAAGCAAAGCGTTTGGGTTTTGAATATTGCGGTATTTCAAAAGCTCAGTTTTTAGAGGAAGAAGCGCAACGATTAGAAAACTGGCTCAATAATAATTTTCAGGGCAAGATGCAATACATGGAAAATTATTTTGACAAACGCTTAGATCCTCGCTTACTTGTTGATGGTGCAAAATCAGTCATTTCATTATTATTGAATTATTATCCGTCTGAAAAACAAAATGACGATGCTCCAAAAATTTCCAAGTATGCTTATGGAAATGATTACCACGATGTCATTAAATCCAAATGCAAAAATTTATTGCTTTCTGTTCAAGAAAAAATAGGTGATTTTAACGGAAGATGTTTTGTAGATTCTGCACCTGTGATGGATAAAGCATGGGCAGCAAAAAGTGGCTTGGGATGGATTGGTAAAAACAGCAATCTCATCAATAAAAACTCAGGATCGTTTTTTTTTATTGCAGAAATTATTTGTGATTTAGATTTAGTAGAGGATGTTGCCATTAAAGATTATTGCGGAACTTGCACACGTTGCATTGATGCCTGCCCTACACAAGCCATTGTGCAACCTTATGTGGTTGATGGCAGTAAATGTATTTCATATCTCACTATTGAATTAAAAGAAAATATTCCTTCCTCCTTTCAATCGCAAATGGATGATTGGATGTTTGGCTGTGATGTGTGTCAGGATGTTTGTCCTTGGAACAGATTCAGTAAGCCACACCAGGAACCATTGTTTCAATCACAACATAGTATTTTGGATTGGGATAAAAAACAATGGGAAGAAATTACCGAAGAAACATTTAAAAAAGTATTTTCGAAGAGTGCAGTAAAACGAACTAAATTCAATGGATTAAAGCGTAACATTCAATTTTTAAAACCAAAGCATGACTGATTTAAAACAACCATATTATTTTGATAATAACGCAACAACAAAAATTGATGAACGAGTGTTGAACGCCATGTTGCCTTTTTTTAATCAGTACTATGGTAACGCATCAAGCACAACACATGTTCAGGGCATTACTGCTCGACACGCTGTTGAAGAAGCAAGATTAAAAATTGCAAGGTTAATCAATGTAGAAGAAAATGAAATCCTTTTCACATCAGGAGCAACAGAAGCCATCAACATTGCTTTAAAAGGAGTTTGGGAAAACTATTCTATGTATGGCAAACATATCATCACAGTTAAAACAGAGCACAAAGCTGTTTTAGATACTTGTTTGTATTTAGAAAAACATGGCGCAGAAATTACTTACCTAAACGTTGATGCGGAAGGATTGATTAACGTAGATGAATTAAAAAATGTAATGCGTGATACAACCATTCTAGTTGCTATTATGCATGCCAATAATGAAACCGGTGTAATTCAACCCCTCGAAGAAATTTCTGAAATTGTACATCAACATAAATGTATTTTGTTTTCCGATGCTACTCAATCAGTCGGAAAATTGATGATTGATGTAAATGAATTGGGTGTTGATTTGCTTTGTTTGTCTGGGCATAAACTATATGGACCAAAAGGTGTTGGTGCATTATATGTTCGCAGAAAAAATCCACGTGTTCAGTTGGCAGAATTTATTCATGGTGGCGGTCATGAAAAACAAATTCGTTCAGGAACATTAAATGTGCCTGGAATTGTTGCTCTTGGAAAAGCTTGTGAATTGGTACAACAAGAATTATGGGATAACAATACGCATGTTTCTAAATTGCGTGCATACTTAGAACATCAGTTGTTGGAAATTGATGGCTTACGAATTAATGGCAGCACAAAGTATCGTTTGTACAATACATCAAATATTTGTTTTCCTAAAAAGAGTGTAGCAGAATTAATAGGAAAATGGAGTTCACTTTTTTCAATATCAAGTGGTGCGGCATGTGCTTCAGGAAGTAAAGAGGTATCGCATGTACTTAAAGCGATGCAATTAAATGATGAAGATGCAAACAGTAGTTTGCGTTTCAGTTTCAGCAAGTATAATACACTGGATGAAGTGAAAGAAGCAGTAAGTTTAATACTTACTGCATTTAAATAATTTACTTAGATTTTTCAATTTCTCTTGCATTTTTACAAGCATCAAGCATTTTTTGGGTGGCTTCTTTTGTAAAAGTTTCGTCCTTTAAATTTTCAAATACAAAAGTTCTTTCTCCAATTTTAGCAGTGTGAAAAAAATGAAACTCGGAAATATCAGCGATACCACTTTCCCACATTAATGTGTTTGGCTCATCAATAATATATTGTTTTACCTGAAGTAAATCTGCATTTTTATTATCCTCTTTTTTTGAAGCTGTTGTGCCTCCTTCTTCAGTTATTGAAATTTGAAAATCCTTTCCTCGCTTTACATGATAAGATCCAAAATTTGTTTGAATAGTATCAAGAGCTCCTAAATTTGAATCGGGCACAAGTATGTTTAAATTCATTCCGCTAGAACTAATGTCAACATATTGCATTCCTGCAGGAGCAATTAGTGTTTCAACTTTTTCATTTGAATTATTACATGAAGTAAAAATTAAAACTAAAACAAGAGTTATAGAGTATGTGATTATTTTCATTTTTATTTGGGTTAATTTATATTAGATATATTCAAAAACTAAAAAGTCCCGCTAAGCGGGACTTTTAAATGAAGCAATTAAAAAATTACTTTTTCTTAGCAGCTGCTTTTTTAGGAGCCGCTTTTTTAGCTGCTTTTTTAGGAGCTGCTTTTTTTACTGCTTTCTTAGCTGCTTTTTTAGGAGCTGCTTTTTTTACTGCTTTCTTAGCTGCTTTTTTAGGAGCTGCTTTTTTTGCTGCTGGTTTTGTTGCCATGGTTTTTGTTTTTTGAATTGTTGATACGAAGAAACAAATTTTTTTAGTGTTGAAAAAAAAAACAGCAATTATTTTATCAACATGTTTTTGTTAAGAATGACAACAATTATTATTGCATTAAACTTGAGTGATGATGTGATAAATTATAGATGCTCTGTGTTCCTTTAATAGAGGGAGTTTCAGAACTCACTATTTTAGATCTTAACACAAAAAACAAATTTCAACACAATGAAATATGTATATGAAGTTGTTCTTTAATTATAAAATTATTTTTTAAATCATTTATTGTTTTAGAAAATAAATACAATTCAAATCATTTTAATTTATCTAAACAAAAAACAGCATAGGTCTTCAATGCCCTTTAAATAAAGATGTTCTAGTGTTAGATGAAATCAATGTACAAGTTACTGCAATAATTATTTTAATGATAATTTGTTTGTAGGTAACAGTAGATGTTATTCAAAATGAAAATAAATTATTTTTGAATGAATAAACTAAACTCATGCAACTAAGAATTAATAAAAAATATTTTTTGAATCAATTAGTTTACATGGTTGCATTCCTTTTTATTACTTTTTGCGTTTATGCTCAACAGAAATTTAAAATTGATGCTATCATCGATGAATATAAAAAAGATAAATCACTTGAAAATGGTAATTTCTCCTTTTGTTTGCTTAATGCGCAAACAAGCGAATTAATAAGTGAATACAATAGTAAAACAGTTTTAATTCCAGCAAGTACATTAAAAGTAATTACAACATCTGCTGCCTTAGCTATACTCGGAAAAGATTTTAAATATGAAACTAAAATTGCTTACACAGGTTCTCTTGATTCAACAACGGGAGTATTATACGGAAACATAATAATAATTGGCAGTGGAGATCCAACTTTAAACTCTGAATATTTTAATTCATTACTTACAAATAAAAATGTTGTTACTGACTGGTCAAAAAAAATCAAATCACTTGGCATTAAAAAAATTAATGGAAACATCATTGCTGATATCAGTTGTTTTGAAAATAATTTACCTGACAATTGGATATGGGGAGATATTGGAAATTATTTTGGTTGCATTGCTGGCGCACTCTCTTACAAAGACAATAAAATAAAACTATATTTTAAAACTGGCGAAAAAAATGGAGATTCAACTTCTATCATAAAAAGTATTCCATACAATCCACAACTAACTTATATTAATAAAGTTAAAACCGGAGGTACAGGTGATAATTCAATTTCGTATGGAAGCATTTATCAAAACACAAGATGGTTAACAGGTTTTTTACCTGCAAATAAAAATAATTACGAAGTAGAAATCAGTATGCCTGATCCTGCATGGCAATTAACATATGAGTTAAAGCAATCTTTAATTGATGAAGGAATAAATTTAAATTGTAATCTAATTTTAAATGAAGAAAAAACAAGTAACTATAAAACGCTTTTTATTCATCAATCAGCAAGTTTATCAGATATTATATATCAAACAAATATGCATAGCAATAATTTGTTTGCAGAAAGTTTATTAAAAACAATTGCATTAAAAAAAACAGGATATGGAAGTAGTAAAGATGGAATAAAATTAGTTTCTGATTTTTGGGAACAACGCGGACTCAATACTAAAGAATTATTTATGACTGATGGAAGCGGGCTTTCAAGAAGCAATACAGTTAGCACCTCTTATCTTACAAAATTACTCTCTAAAATTTATAAGGATAAAAATTTATACGATATAATTAATAATTCATTTCCTGTAGCAGGAAAAAATAGTTCATTAGCCAATTTATGTAAAGGCACATTTGCTGAAAATAATTTACGTGCAAAAAGTGGTTATATTAATAGAGCAAGAGGATATGTTGGTTATGTAAAATCAAAATCCGGAAAAGATTTATGTTTTGCAGTTTTATTTAATAATTATAATTGCACTGCTTCTGAGGCAAAACAAAAAATTGAAAAATTACTGATTACTTTCTCTGAACTTTAATTGAAATTAATTCTTACAAAAAACGTAAATTAGCGTGTATTTAATATTATGAGCAAGAACAAAAAAAACACTACATCTATAAAAATAAAAGAAGAAGGCAGTTTCTCTCTTTTCCCGTTTAAAAATTCAAAATGGGCATATATTATTTTAGCCATCGTCGGAATTAGCTTTTATTATAATACCATTGATAACGAATTTGCCCTCGATGATGGAATCATTATCCATCAAAATGAATTTGTAATGAAAGGCGCTAAAGGCACCAAAGATATACTTACGCATGATGCTTACTATAGTTTTTACCGACAAATGAATGCAGAAGATCAATTAGCAGGTGGCCGTTACCGTCCATTGTCGGTTGTGAGTTTTGCAATTGAACAAAGCTTTATTCGCACTTATCCAACCGGATTGTTTGACGCTTATAAAGACATTAACCGAAACGGTGTTATTGATAAAAACGAATACAACAAATTCGTTGATCGAAACAATAATAACAATATGGAGTTGGAGGAGTGTGTTGAGTGTTGGGATTTGAATGAAAATGGAAAAATGGATGCTCCTGAAGATAAAAATGCGAATGGAAAATTAGATGCAGGCGAAGATGTAAATGCAAATGGTAAATTGGATTTAGAAGGCCCTGAAGATATAAATGGCGATGGATTAGTAAATAAAACAGATTGTCATGTAGAAGGAGTTGCTTTAAGACATTTTAATAATATGTTGTTTTATGTTTTATCTATTCTTGTATTATTTGGTTTTCTTAAAGATTACTTATTTAAAAACAACTGGGATCTTGCATTTTTAGCAACACTTTTATTTGCCGTTCACCCTTTGCACACAGAGGTTGTAGCAAATATGAAAAGTCGTGATGAAATATTTTCCTTCTTGTTCATCATTCTCACTTTCATCTATACATTTAAATCATTAGAACTTAAAAAAACCAAGTATTTTATAATTGCCGGCTTTATGTATTTTCTTGCTTTATTAAGTAAGGAATATGCATTTACTTTAGTGATTATAATTCCATTAATGATTGCAATTTTCCGACCGGAGATGATTGATTTAAAAGATAAAAAATTATGGGCAGTGTTCGGTATGTTTTTAATTACAGCGGCAATTATGTATGTAATGAAATCCAAAAAAATTCCCTTCTATATTTTAATCGGAATCTTCTTCTCAATAGGTTCAATATTCGCCTTAGCAAGCGAATACAAAAACAAATCATTCATTGCATTAATGAGCTCACTCACCATTGCATTTGTAATTTACATGTGTTTCCGTTTATTTTCTGTTACGTTAAAACCAGCAGTACCGGATACTGAAGTATTAAATAATCCATATTTATTTGCAACCACTCAAGAGAAATGGGCAACGAAAATTTATGTGTTACTAAAATATTTACAACTACTTATTTATCCTCATCCGCTAAGTTCAGATTATTCCTTTAATACTATACTTTACAGAAAATTCAGCAGTTGGGATACATTGTTTTCATTGTTTACTTATCTCTCTCTTGCCGGTTTAACACTTTGGTTATTCATTAAAAAACACCCACTTGCATTTGGTTTGATTTTCTTCTTCGGAAACTTATTGATGATTGGCAATATATTAATGGACATTGGTGCTACCATGGGAGAACGTTTAATTTATCATTCTTCATTTGGTTTTGTATTATGTATTGCCTGGTTACTAATTAAAGGTTTGAAAAAAATAAATATCAATTTGTTATTACATAAATCTCTTTTAATTACGCTCTCATTAGTTTTAATTGGTGTCTTTGGATATCAAACAATTATTAGAAATGCAGAATGGAAAAACGATATCACGCTTTTTACTAAAGATGTTCAAACAGTTCCTAATAGCGTACTTTGTTTGGGTAATGCAGGTGCGCGTTGGATTGATTTATCTGAGCGACCTATTTATAAAGATAGCGTTCAGGTTTTAGTTAATCGTGCAATGGGTTATTTAAAACATGCGCTTGAGTTGCATCCAAAGTATGTAAATGGCTATTTAAATTTAGGATTAGGTCAAATGAAATTAGGTCAATTTGATTCGGCTTATGTTACCTGGAACAAAGCGAAAATATTGTATCCAAACAATCCGTTTCTTCAATCTTATTTTCCTTACTTGGCTATTAATTTTATGAATAGAGGTGTTAATATTGGGCAACAAGGAAAATTAGATGAAGCAGTTGCCGATCTTGAAAAAGCAGTACAATGCAATCCGAATAATTTTGACATCTGGTATAATTACGGTGGAGTTTATTTTACCAAAGGTAATTTTGAAAAAGCAAAAATTGGTTTTGAGAATGCACTGAAATTAAATCCTAATGCTGAAAACGCAAAGAATGGATTAAGTGCTGCAAATGCACAGTTAAGTGCCAGAACAATAACTACATCAAGTATTACAGCATCTAAATAAATTAACATGCAAAAAATTTTATTGATTGATGATGAAAAAAGCATCCGTAAATCATTACGCGAAATATTAGAATTTGAAAAATATAAAATTGAAGAAGCTGAGGATGGAGTAGCTGGGTTAAATGCAGCTATTCAAGGAAATTTTGATTTAGTTCTTTGCGATATTAAAATGCCTAAAATGGATGGCTTGGAATTATTGTCTAAGTTTAGCGAACATCAATTAGAAGCCCCAATAGTAATGATGAGTGGACATGGTTCTATTGAGACAGCGGTAGAAGCAGTGAAAAAAGGAGCTTATGATTTTTTATCTAAACCGATTGATTTAAACAGATTACTGGTTACTGTAAGAAATGCAATAGAGAAAAAAGATTTAGTTACTGAAACAAAAACACTAAAGAAAAAAATCAGTAAATCTTCTGACATCATCGGTGAATCCAAACCCATTAAAAGTATTTTGGAGATGATCGATAAAATCGCTCCAACAGAAGCGCGTGTTTTAATTACCGGAAGTAACGGAAGTGGAAAAGAATTAGTTGCAAAACGAATACATGATAAAAGTAACAGGGCAAGTGGACCATTAGTAGAAGTTAACTGCGCTGCAATTCCGGGTGATTTAATAGAGAGTGAATTATTTGGCCATGAAAAAGGAGCTTTTACATCAGCAGTTGCAACACGTAAAGGTAAATTTGAATTAGCTGAAGGTGGCACATTGTTTTTAGATGAAATCGGAGACATGAGTTTATCTGCTCAGGCAAAAGTATTACGCGCATTACAAGAAAATAAAATAACACGTGTAGGTGGCGATAAAGAAATAAAAGTAAATGTACGCATCATTGCTGCTACAAATAAAAAACTGCAACAAGAAATTGCAGCAGGAAATTTCAGAGAAGATTTATTTCATCGTTTAAGTGTTATTGTTTTAGATGTTCCATCATTGAATGAACGTTTGGATGACATTCCTTTGCTTGCAGAACATTTTGTTTCACAAATATGTAATGATTACGGAATGGCAAAAAAAAGCATCAGTAAAGATGCTATTAAAGCATTACAAACAATTAACTGGACGGGGAACATTCGTGAATTTAGAAACATAATTGAACGGTTAATTATTTTGGGAGAAAAAACAATCAGTGAAAACGATGTGAAACAATTCGCAAACAAAAACTAAGAATTATAGCTAAAAATAAATTTTAACTGATGTCTTTTGAAAGTGTAGCTACACTATAATAATCAATAAAATTTCCTTTCTCATCTAGCTTTAAGGCGGACAAACAATTCCCAAGATATGCCCCTGTATCTACATTCCAGGTGTTGGTTTCCGGATAAAAAATTGGTTTTTTATTTTGATGGGGAGTATGGCCTATTACCTGTGTTTTTAATAACTTCTTAAGTTCTGATTTATTCCATAAAATACTTTGTGGGTCTTCTTCATCCATGTATTTCTCAGATAAACTTCTACCTGCATGAGAAATAAATAAGTAATCATTTTCCCAAAAAAGAGGTAAGCGTTGCATCCACTCACTATCAGTTTTAAAATCTAAACTTTCTAAATGATATTGCCATAAAACTGTTTTGCCATATTTATTATACCATTTCTCATGACCCATTCCGTAAATATGTTTTATCGCCATGTATTCATGATTTCCTTTTAAAAAAACGGCCTGATGTTTTTGTTGCAGTTCTTTACAGTAGTTTATTGTTTGTGGCGTGTGATTACCTCGATCAATTAAATCACCTACCTGAATAAGTAAATCATTTTTTTCGACCCAATAACGTTGAAGCAATGTTTTAAAGGTATAATAACAACCATGTATATCACCAACTATAAATAGATTCACAAAAATGATTTTTACTAATGTATAAATTCTACAGTAAAGTTCATGTTAAATATTTATACAAGTATTGAAATGAATTAGTAGATTTGATTATGACTGCACCACAACTTATTGTTGAAGATTTTTTAAGAGCAAGTAAAGGTGATTTAATTATTGATGTTCGATCCCCGGTGGAGTTTTTTAAAGGACATATTATTGGATCAATTAATATTCCATTATTCGAAGATGATGAACGTGCAGAAATTGGAACTTTATATAAACAACAGGGAAAAGATAGAGCAATCAACAGAGGTTTAGAGATTGTAAATCCAAAAAAGCCAGCATTTATTGAACGAATCAATCAATTAGCTACGAATAAATCTGTTTATGTATATTGTTTTAGAGGCGGGATGCGTAGTAATAGTTTTGCATGGTTTTTAAATTCTTACGGTTTTGATGCAAAAATTTTAAAGGGCGGATATAAAGCTTTCAGAAATTATGTATTAAGTGAATTTAATAAGCCCAGAAAAATCATTTTACTGGGAGGTAAAACCGGGAGTAAAAAAACAGAATTACTTAATAGATTAAGAAAAGAAGAATATCCGGTTTTAAATATTGAAGAACTTGCCAATCATAAAGGTTCTGCTTTTGGCAGCATTAATCAACATAAACAAGAACCGCAACAAGTTTTTGAAAATAAGTTATTTCAACAATTGCAATTACATTACATGCAGGATTTTCTAGTTATCGAAGATGAATCACAAACTTTGGGATACAATAAAATACCTCATGCTTTTTGGCTGCAAATGAAAAAAGCGCCAATTATAAAAATTAATTTAGCAATAGAAGAACGCTTAAATCAATTAGTAAAAGAGTATTCAACAATAGATAAACAGTTATTGATTTATGCTGTAAATAAAATAGCCCAGCAACTTGGGCCTTTAAGAACCAAACAATGTATAAATTATATTCAGGAAAATGAATTACACTCTGCTGCTGAAATTTGTTTGCATTATTACGATCGCGCGTATGAATACAAATACGAAAAAAAAACTGACATAGAAATTATCGAATTGAATATGTATAAAGAAGAAAGTGAAAATAATTTTGAGCAACTTAAACAGATCATTAACAAGTTAAGTAAACATGTCGATTAAACTTACGCATTACAGTAAAGCATCAGGTTGTGGCTGTAAAATCGCACCATCAGCGCTTAGTGAAATTTTAAATAATTTTAATAATCAACCTGCGTTTGAAAATCTAATTGTAGGAAATCATTTTAACGATGACGCAGCTGTTCTACAATTAAATGAAGAATATTCAATCATAAGTACAACTGATTTTTTTACACCTATTGTGAATGATGCTTTTGATTTTGGGAAAATTGCAGCGTGCAATGCTATCAGCGACGTGTATGCAATGGGCGGAAAACCGTTAATGGCAGTTGCACTATTGGGTTGGCCGGTAAGTAAATTACCAAATGAACTCGCTGCAGAGGTAATTAATGGAGCTAAACATATCTGTAACACAGCAAAAATACCTTTAGCAGGGGGGCATAGTATAGATTCACAAGAACCTTTTTTTGGTTTAGCTGTAACTGGGCAAATAAAAACAGGCAACATTAAAAAAAACCATACTATTCAAAATGGTGATGTTCTTTATATTACGAAGCCTTTAGGAATTGGAATTTTAAGTTCGGCAATCAAAAGAGAATTAATAACAGAAAGTGAGTACATAGAATATTTAACTACAACTACTGATTTAAATAAAATAGGATCTGTATTGGGTAATTGTACTTATATAAATGCGCTTACAGATGTTACCGGCTTTGGATTAGTTGGTCATTTATTTGAAATGATTAAACCGAAATCTTTTAGTGTAACTCTAGAGAAAAATAAAATTCCAATTTTAGAATCTGCATTAAATTATGGAAGACAGTTTGTTTATCCTGACAACACCACCAAAAACTATAATGCATATTCTAATTTTATAGAAGGATTTAAAGATTTAGATATGCTTTATTATTGCGATCCTCAAACCTCAGGTGGTTTATTGGTTAGCGTGAATGCTAATTTTACAAATGAGTTTGAAAATTTATTAAAATCCGAAAATCAATTTTTTTCTAAAATCGGATATTTCACTAAAAGTGAAGAATCAAAAATTATTTTTGTGGAATAACTCGGGATTTTATACAAAAAAACCCGTTTCAACTGAAACGGGTTTTTAATGATTAATAATAAACTTGTCTTCGCACTTCTGATAATTGTTTTGCAAAACGAATTACCTGGCGTGTGTATCCGTATTCGTTATCGTACCACACATACAAAATCGCATTTTTCTTATCTGGAGAAATAATGGTTGCCTGGCTGTCAAAAACAGAAGGGCATGGATTTCCAATTACATCTGTAGAAACCAATTCGTTTGAAAACGCATATTGAATCTGTTCTACAAGCGCACCTTGTAAAGCGTATTTTTTAATCGTTTCGTTTACTAAATCTCTGTCTACTTCTTTTTCTAAAGTAACATTAATGATAGCTAATGAAACATTAGGAGTTGGTACACGCACTGAATTTGCAGTAAATTTACCAGCTAAATGCGGAAGCACTTTCTTTAAAGCACTTTCTGCTCCAGTCTCAGTAATAACCATGTTTAATGCTGCTGAACGACCACGACGATATTTTTTGTGATAGTTGTCCAATAAGTTTTGGTCATTTGTATACGAGTGTACGGTTTCAATATGTCCTTTAACGATCGATAATTCTTTATCTACTACATAAAGAATTGGCATGATTGCATTTGTTGTACAAGATGCTGCAGAAAAAATACTATCGTTTAAATCGATTGTATCTTGATTTACTCCATAAACTACATTAGGAATATCTTTAGCAGGCGCTGTTAATAATACTTTAGAAACACCTTTCGCTTTTAAGTGGCGGCTTAATTCGGCTTTATCTCTGAAAACTCCGGTATTATCAATCAATAATGCATCATTAATTCCGTAAGCTGTATAATCAACATCTTCCGGGTTTTTTGCATCAATCATATGTACGGTATGTCCGTTGATGATTAAAGCTTTGTTTTCTAAATCTTCAATTACAGTCCCCGGGAAAGGCCCATGAACAGAATCAGTACGTAGTAAGTCTGCACGTTTAGTAATTTCGATATCGCTATTTCCACGGGTAACAATTGCACGCAAACGTAATTGTTCGCCTTTACCAGCTTGTGAAATAATTTCACGCGCAGCAATACGTCCAATACGCCCGAAACCAAACAATACTATATCTTTCGGAGTAATGTTATGTTCTTTATTAATAAAATCGTTTAATTTATTATGAATAAAATCAGATGCAGATTTGAAATTTGCCTGTTCGTTGTGCCATTCAAAAGCTAATTTGCCAATATCTATTTTTGAAGGACAAATTTTCGCTTTCATTATTTCATTAGCGAGCATTGCTGTATCGGTTACGTTGATAGGTTTTTTTATGATGTTTTTTGCATAAAGGTGCAAGTTCATGATTTCACTATTGCTTCTATCAACTAACTGATGACGAAAAATCACTAATTCTATTGATTTTTCGAACCAAAGTTTACCTATAGCTGAAATTAAGTCAATTGCGGCTTTTTCTTGTTGAATCCAGTCGTTTAACTGTCCTTCGTAGCCTGCAGCATTAGTTTTTTCAATTGTTTGTGCGCTCATTATGCAATGTTATTAAAAGGTTATTTTTTTGTGAGGGTGCAAAATTAAAAAAACCACTGTTTTTTCAGTGGTTTTTTCATGCTTTTTTTAGATAATTTTTTAACCAAGATATTGCTGGAGTAATTTACTTCTTGAACTATGACGTAAACGACGCACCGCTTTTTCTTTAATTTGACGAACACGCTCACGGGTTAAATCGAATTTTGCACCAATTTCTTCTAAAGTTAAACCATGGTTAATGCCAATTCCGAAAAATAATTTTACCACATCACGCTCGCGCTCAGTTAAAGTAGAAAGCGCACGGTCAATTTCGCGTGATAATGATTCATTAATTAATGCTGCATCTGCTCTTGGAGAATCGCCATTTGCAATAACATCCATCAAAGTACTTTCTTCTCCACTCGCTAAAGGTGCATCCATAGAAACATGTCGGCCCGAAACCTTCATGGTGTCAGTAATTTTATCCTGAGGAAGATCCAATAGATTTGCTAATTCTTCAGGAGTTGGTTCGCGTTCAAATTCTTGCTCTAATTTTGAATATGCTTTGTTGATTTTGTTTAATGAACCTACCTGATTTAAAGGTAGACGCACAATACGTGATTGTTCTGCCAAAGCTTGAAGAATACTTTGACGAATCCACCAAACGGCATAAGAAATAAATTTAAAACCACGAGTTTCATCAAAACGACGCGCAGCTTTAATTAAACCTAAATTCCCTTCGTTAATCAAATCCGGTAAACTTAACCCTTGATTTTGGTATTGTTTTGCAACAGAAACCACAAAACGTAAATTTGCTCTGGTTAATTTTTCTAATGAACGTTGGTCTCCATCACGTATTTTTTTAGCTAACTGTACTTCTTCTTCTGCTGTGATTAATTCTTCTCTTCCAATTTCTTGTAAGTATTTGTCTAACGAAGCACTTTCTCTGTTGGTTATGGATTTGGTGATTTTAAGTTGTCTCATGAATTAGGAAATTGTATTAAGTGATTTTTAATTTAAAATGGGCGCAAAACTACAAAATTAAAGTCTGATTTCAAAATGCGCCACCTATTTGTGAAATGTGCTTTAAATCATTGAATTACAGTCCAAATCCATAATAGGCTTTAACACCGTTAGGATAAACACCTTCAATAAGAACACCACCTGCTTTATCTTGCAAGTAGTTACTTAGTTCTTGTACACTGGTTACTTTTTTTCTGTCAATTGAAGTAATTATGAATCCTTGTTTTATTCCTGCAGAAGCCAATTTTCCATTTGTTAATTTAGTAATTCTAAGCCCATTTGTTATGCTCATTTTTTTTAGCTCTTCAGGACTTAAACTTTCAAAGCTTGCACCCAATGATTGAATAGAGACAATTTCTTTTTCTTCTTTTTTAACGAACGTGGTGTTGCCATCTTTGTTTTTTAAAATAACCGGTAAAACAATTTCTTTTTCATCTCGCAACACACTTACATTTATTTTATCTCCTGGACGAAATTTACCAACTTGTTCCTGTAATTCAGGGACATTTTTAATCACAGATCCTTCTATTTTTGTAATTACATCTCCGATTTTTATACCGGCATCTTCTGCTGCGCCGCCTGTATTTAATCCGTTTACATAAACTCCATTTAAAGCATTCAATTTTTGTTCCTTTGCAAATTTTGCATCGATGTCTCGAATGCTAACACCAATGAATGCTCGTTGTATTGTCCCGAATTCGATTAAATCTGCTACTATTTTTCTCACAATATTAACAGGAATAGCAAAAGCATACCCGGCGTAAGAACCTGTTTGTGATGCAATTGCAGTGTTAATTCCTATCAGTTCGCCGTTTGTATTTACTAATGCTCCGCCACTGTTTCCGGGATTCACAGCGGCATCAGTTTGAATAAATGATTCAATAGGAAACATTCCATTAGCAGGATCGTTTTCAAAAATATTGATGTTTCTACCTTTGGCAGAAATAATACCCGCCGTAACTGTTGAAGTTAAATTAAACGGATTACCAACAGCAAGTGCCCATTCACCAACTTTCACCAAGTCAGAATTACCATAACTTAAATAAAGCAAATCGGTTTCTTTAATTTTTAATAAGGCAACATCGGTTTGAGGATCAGCACCAACTAATTCGGCGGTATACGTTCTTTTATCATTTAATACAACTTCTATTTTACTGGCGCCGTTTATAACGTGATTATTTGTAGCTATGTAGCCATCTTTTGAAATTATTACACCCGAACCTGATGATTGCTGTATTCGTTGTTTAGGTTGATTAAAATAAAACATATGAAAAGGATCGTATGCAAGATTATTGGTGATTTCCTGTGTAATTGTTTTAACATGCACCACAGCGTTTACGCTGGTTTCTGCGGCAGAAGTAAAATCTATAGTTCCTGTAGGTAAAGTATTGCCTGATGTAAGGGTAATTGGCGATTTAATTTTGTATTCTTTTAAAGTTGAATCAGCTTCTTGTTGGTTTAAATTTTTTTCTACGTAAATTGCTGTCATTCCTCCTATAAAAGCAGCAAACAATACCAAGCTTAAATTTTTCATGTTCATTTTGTTTTTTTGATATTAACGCAAATTTAAAACGGGTATTAACTGTTGATAATCTATTTAACAATGCTTAACAGCACAGATTTATTTTGTAATTTTGTACAACTTTACAGTAGAGCACAATCAATGGGTAAGTTAAGTCAAAAAGTACAGATTTTTATTTTTGGAGCTTCTATAGGTTTGCTTATTGCAAGTTTATTTTTCATTTTCAAATTGGATAATTTATTTTCTAAAGTAAGTTTGTTTGAATCAGGTGCTAAAGCAAATGTTCATGAAGAAGAAGTAATAAAAGAAGACTCAAAAGATTTAGAGCAAGAAAAAAACTCAAATTTTGATCAGGCAAATACTCAAAAAGCAAATAGAACATCTTACATTAAAAACGATTCGAGTTTTATCAGTTCAAAAAGTGGGTACTTAAACACTGAAGATATTACCTACGAGGAAGAAGATATAAATGTTTTGAAGGAAGAATTATTGAGTGTAAAAAACATCACCCTTAAGGATTTTGACAATAAACAAATTAATAAAAGTGATTCTACTTTAACTGCAGTAAGCGGAATTAATTTACCAAATAAATCTGATTTATACCTTGTTGAGTTTTGGAAAACACCTTTAAATAGCAAAGGATACAAGATGACCAGAAATAGAATATTAATTTACGGGATAAAGGAAAACACTGACCTGTGTGTTGCGAAAATAAATGAGCAATATTATTTAAAAAATAATACAGAAGTATATCGATTAAACTACTCTCCAGAATTTAAACCAATGGAGAAAGTAAATGAAGAAACCATCGTGAAAAAGTTTAATTGAACTTTTTCAATTGATTAATATAGCTAATTTATTTTGGATCATTCTTTCTCCCAAATTCTCCAGGCTTCATCAGCTTGATGGTAAAGCATACTCAACCCATTGATGCAAACAGCACCTTTCTCTCTTCCTTTTTTTAAAAACAAAGTTTCTTCAGGATTGTAAACTAAATCATATAATAAAAAATCGTTTTCAATTGCGCTGTATGGCAATGCAGGACAATCATCGACATTAGGATACATGCCAATTGGCGTAGCATTTACAATTAATTTAAAATGCTTCAAAAAGTTTTCATTTAAATCATCGTAAATAAATTGATTTTCTTTTGTTTTATTACGGCTTACTTCCCAGACCTGAATTCCTAAATTTTCCAATACATACTTTACAGCTTTAGATGCCCCGCCCGTGCCTAAAATTAAAGCTCTTTCGTGTTGAGGCTCAAGAAAAGGTTTGAGCGATTGCTTAAAACCAAATGCATCTGTATTGTAACCCTTCAAAAAAATATCGTTCGATGAGCGAATTATTTTAATGCAGTTTACTGCTTTTATTACACGTGCTGTTTCATCTAATTCGTTGAGGTAAGGAATAATTTCTTCCTTGTAAGGAATGGTAACATTTAACCCGATTAATTCTTTTTCTCTTAAAAGTAGTGATTTAAATTCTGATATATTTTCTAAAGGAAATAGTTGATATTCGTGTTCTGCTAATTTTAAATCCTTAAACTTATTTTCAAAATAATTTTTCGAAAATGAGTGGCCTAATTTTTTTCCGATTAATCCAAACTTCTTTATCATCAATCAAAATTAGTAGTTTAAAAATTATAAATGTAATTTTAAATAACTAATGAAAAATAAAAACAACATATTCAATATTTTCCGAAACCTTGCTTTTCAAGTTTTTTTAGCCATTATTGCGGGAATATTCGTTGGATGTTTGTTTCCTGAATTTGCAGTAAAACTCGAAATTATTGGAAACAGTTTTATTAAAATCATTAAAATATTTATTGCGCCCATTATCTTTTTTACAGTTAGCATTGGTATCTCTGCCATTGGTGATTTAAAAAAAGTGGGCCGTATTGGTTTAAAATCACTAATTTATTTTGAGTTGGTAACTACTTTCGCTTTACTGCTGGGTGTTTTAATTGCCCATGTGTTGCAACCGGGAAAAATAGATATGAATTTTCTGGAAAAAAAAGATGCTACCAAATACATAAATGCAGGCGAAAAAAGTTTTGACTGGATAGCCTTTTTGACAAGTAATTTTACTTTACAAATTTTACTATTGGCTATTATAAGTGGAATAGGGATTACTTTTTTAAAAAACAATAAGAACTACATAGATACTTTAAAAAAATGGTCGGATTTCACCTTTCGAATTTTAGGTTACATAATGATGCTTGCACCAATTGCTGCATTTGCAGGTATTGCATTTGCGGTAGGTAAATTCGGAATTGCAACTTTATTACCACTTGGAAAACTTATGTTAACCATGTACACTACAATGTTTCTATTTGTATTTGTTGTGTTAGGTTTGATCATGTATTATTTTAAAATGAGTATCCGAAAATTTATTCTTTACATCAAGGAAGAATTATTGCTCGTTTTTGCAACATCTTCTTCTGAGCCCGCCATGCCTTCATTAATGGCTAAACTCGAAGGATTAGGGTGCAGCAAATCTGTTGTTGGTTTGGTAGTGCCCACAGGTTATTCATTTAATCTTGACGGGACTTCTATCTATTTATCAATGGCAGTATTATTTATTGCACAGCTTTATAATATTACTTTAAGTATCGGGGAAATGATTTCCATTTTAGGCTTATTGATGCTTACATCAAAAGGTGCAGCTGGTGTAACCGGGAGCGGATTTGTTGTGCTTGCTTCTACATTAACTGCTTTAAATAAAATACCTGTTGAGGGTTTAGCTTTTTTGTTGGGCATTGATAAATTTATGAGTGAAGCTAGAGCAATTACCAACTTAATAGGAAATGGTGTTGCAACATTGGTCATCTCCAAATTGGAAAAAGAAGAGATTAGATCATTTTAGATTTAAGTTTTTAAATGATAGAACTACACGTTGAAAATTTTTTGTTTCTTGTTTGTTTGATGAATGCAAAAGTTTAAAGGAAAAAGCCAAGAGGGATTAGTTGTTTGATTGTTTTATGTTTGGTTGTTTGAGGTTTGTTTGTTTCTAGTTTAAAGTTTCTGGTTTGTTGAAAGAGGCAAAAGTTTAAAGGAAAAAGCCAAGAGGGGAAAACGTTTCTGGTTTGAAGTTTCTTGTTGAGGAAATCGAACTAGAAACAAGAAATAAAATCAATAAATCGTAAATTCTTCTAAAATCAGAAATCTATTTTTTTTGAGCCAAGAAACAGGACGGCAGGAAACAAGACAAAGAAAATCCTGACTCTTGTATTTTGTAAGAAATGATATTTTCTCAAAAAGCTTGTTTTCATTTTTTTTTATAAATTTAAAGTATGGAAAAAGCAATAATAATAAACACACTCAAGAAATTACCAAACGAGTTTAATCTTGATGAATTTCTAGAACAGTTAATTGTAATTGAAAAAATCAACGAAGGACTTGAAGATTTAGAAGCC
>Ga0172373_10004859_pt1 | contig 18707 bp, 14 predicted proteins | sample Lak10m_2_FD_114546 | JGI IMG/M metagenome (GOLD analysis project Ga0172373, IMG submission 114546) | Freshwater microbial communities from Kabuno Bay, South-Kivu, Congo - kab_092012_10m | ecosystem: Environmental > Aquatic > Freshwater > Lake | place: Democratic Republic of the Congo...
TGATTTAAATTGCTCTTTTAGCAAAGCATTATATAAATGTAGTTCTTTAGATAGTTCAGTGTTTTTTCCGAAATATTTTTTAATTATATCTATAGTAGTAGATTTATCAGAAGATAATGTTTCTGATGTTAGTTTCCTAACCAACATTTCAAATAAAATACCTGTATTTTTATACTTTGAATGTTTTAATTTCTTCATTGTACGAGCTTTGCCTTAATTTTAAATAAATATGTTTACAATTATAAAATGTTGTTTTCGTCTAACATTGTACCAGAATCTGGGTCTGTTCCATTATCTGTATTAAATGTTTCTGTAATTATACCAGTTGTCTTTTTTACTGGCATATTTTTTATAATACTTTCGGTACGTACATTTGTTTGTGCTGGTCTAAATCTTTTAGTATCTGGCATGAATGCCGTTTTTTGATTTTCTGGGTCTAAGGCTTGTTTGATTTGTTTAGTTCCTAACGGATCCCATCCTAGTGCATTTTTATGTTGTCCGAATTTAATTCCCTCCGGAGGTCTACCCCCTTTATCTTTCTCTTCAACATCTTTACTTGACATATGTACTGTTGCTAAGTCATGCGGAGTTCCATATGATACACCTGTTACTGCTGGATCGTTTCCTTCTTGTTCTATTTGATTTTGACGGAATCTTAATTTAAGATCTTCTAAAACATCAGTTCTTTCTTGTAACCATTGATCCTCTGACATATTAAAGATATATTCATATATGTATTTGTCAGAAACAAGTTTCATGTCTTTCATTGTGTTTGCTAAATTAACCTTTTCAGTCATTAAAGCAACTTTTTGTTGATCATATACAATTGATGGTGCAGTTAATTCTAATTCAAATCCAACTAATTCTTCACCCTCAAATCCTTGAGCATATAAATGAACTATAGCAATTTTAGATAATTCAGATACAGCAATTTTTTGTATACGTTCTACTGTTCTAGCAAAACGGATATCCATTGATGCTAATGTAGATTTTCCTTCAACTCCTTCATCAAAACCTAAAAATGGTTTAGGTATTTTAAGAGCAGCCATCATTTTATGTTTAACATATTCAATATCATCCATACCAGTAAATGTCATACCTGGTAATGTATCAATTGATGTAGTTGATTGTCCTCCGCGTACAGGCAAATAATAATCTTCTAACATGTTGTTAATGTTGAATTTTAAATTGTAATTACCTGTTTGAGGATCAATATGTGGAATTTTTTTCATTTTATTGATAATTTGTTCCATGAAGCTATCAACTTCATTTGGTGGAATATTACCAATGTCTACTTTGAAAATACGTTTTTCCGGTGCTCTCATTATACGATGTATAAGCATCGCATCTTCCAACATCATTAACTTTTGAAACTCTTTACGAGCTCCTTCTAACATGGATCTACCATATGGTAAAAAGTTAGAATCAGATAGCATGCGAAAATGTGCAATTTCAAATACATCATATGCTTCTTGTGGATTTGCTACATGTTTAAATTTAATATCATAATCACCGGTAGCTTCATCAAATTCTTCAAATCTTTCAATTTCATAACTAGAAAATGGCCGGGCATTAATAATACCATATTCATCTGCAATATCTAGTTTTAAAAAGAAATCTCCATATTTCGTCATATTACGGATCCATGTCCATAAATTAAACTCAATATTTAATACATCATAAAATAAATTATAAAGTATTTTTTGTATTCTCGTATCATTACATTTAATTGTTAATATCTCGCCGAACTGATCTGCTAATGTAGATTCATCTGAATATATATCTAGTGCCGATGAAATAATAGGATCTTTATCCATCATTTCATAATCTGCATACAGTTGCATACGATTTTGATGCATATAATAATTAGAATCATATCCACCTTGACCACCAACACGATGCTTATTTGCACCATGTAATCTAGTATATCTGTCTGCTACTTTGGTTTGATTTAAGTTACCAACACTCTGTAAACGGTTTGTGTCTACAACACGTAACCGATCTTTGCCATATGCTCTAACAATTACGTTGGTACTAAATAAATTCTGTAAACGTTTTCTTAATGACGCCATATTTCTTTTTTAATATAAATATAACCAGTTACAGAACTAGATGTTTTTTTATATTAACCAAGTAAGATTCTGATCACCATCCCCTGGATTCCAATTCCATCCGGTATCAGTATTTCCAGATTTACCTGTATATATAACTGGATTAACTTTTTGAAATTGTGATAACGCACGTTTATTTAAATCAATACCTTGTTGACGTAATTTTAATGCAGTATCTCGTAACCATAATGAAATAGCAAATGACATTACAAGATCATCATTATATCCTTGTTGTGCTTGAGCTTTACCATTTAACCAAACAAATACTAGCAATTCTTGTATAAGTCTCTTGCTTCGTATGATAGGTGTTTTCTCTCGCATATACATTTCCAATGCAGAAATCATTAATGGACGCGTACGTGATGTAGTTGATACTCCTGGAACCATTTGGCTCTTATCTTTCATATCATAACCTTTTTTCAATTGCACATCTGCATCTGTATATCCATCATCGCGATATGTATAATGTAGATTTTGATATCCTCTATCAATTGCAGGTTGAATTGCAGCCCAACCGATATTTGCGTTTTCAATTGCTAGTAACGCATTATTCCATTCCGATGCTACTGTTACTAACATGTTACCAAATTCATTTGGTGGTATCTTGCCTTTATATTCAGCAACCTGTCTAACATCTTGTACATCGAACACGTGAAATGCAGAAAAGTCACCTCCATCGCCACGTGCGACGTCTGCTACAACTATATAATCTCTGGCATAGTCTGGATATTCCCAAACCCAATAACCATGGTCAAAACCTCTCTTTTCAAGTGGTTCCGTGCATTGATTCTCATATTCTAAAAGTAAATTACCGTCAACTACAGTATGACCAGAACTAACAAAGTCACAATCACATTCCTGAGCAGCACCTCGTTCTCCAAGCAATTTAGTTTGATCATCGCGCCATGATTGATCTCGTTCTGGATGCACTGTCCAATGCAATTTAATTGTATGGAATCCATTTATATCAGCTTCAGCATCTGCCCATGTTTGATGAAACCAGTTACCGACACCATTCGGAGTAGACAATACAATTGCACCACCACCTGTTGATAGTGTTGCTTGGGATGCTATCCATATTTCTTCAATGTTTCTAATAAAGGCAGCCTCATCCACGATTAACAATGATAATGCTTCTGAACGAGCACCGGTTGTTGCTGATGATACTGCTTTAATTTGTGAACCATTTTTAAATTTTAATGATAATTTATTATCTGCTTCTACTGCGCCTTTTAACCAACTTGGTAAATTGTCATGCATCACACGAACTTTGGTTACTAAGTTTTTTGCCACTTCTTGTGTAGTTGCAATAACTAATACGTTAAAATCTTCTTTGAACAACATGCTCCAAAGAGCAAATCCTGCAGATAATGTTGATATACCTAACTGACGAGACTTTAAAATAACATTGTAACGATTATCACGTAACTCTGTTAATGATGTTTCCTGAAATGGAAATAAATTAAATTTTATTTTACCTCGTTTAGGATGTTGTATATAACAATAATTTCGCATAAAAAACACAGGATCTTTAGCACATTGCATGTACTGTTGTTGTATGATCTGTTTTATATTTGGTTGCGACATATTATTTTACTACCTCTACTATTAATTTACTTGTTAGTATTGCTGTTAAAATACCACTACTGAAATATATGATTTTACTATCATACCATTTTGGTTTTAAGTATTTTTCGCGTTCTACATACAATTTAATATTATCTTCTAACAATTCTATTTTCTTGTTTTGAAACTGTATATGCAACGAATCTAATCGATTCAATTGTGTTTTAGAATCTATTAAAGTTTGCTGTGCAGAAATTAAATTGTTATTAATAGAATCTGCTATCCATAATGAATCTAATGTATTTGAGATGTCATAAATCTCTTGTTGTGTAAAACAAGTATCCGGCACTTGCGTATAAGCAAATACCGGACTCATAAATAATATAACTAATAAACGTTTCATTTTATTTTTTCTTTTTACGACCTCTGTTAGTCTTTTTAAGAATATTTTCTTTAGCATCTTCAACTGTTGCTTCTGGTTTTACTTCAATCGAATCTTTTGCTTCTTTTAAATCTTCAACAACTTCTTCTTGCTTTTTGATATCTTCAACAACTTCTTCTTTTTGTTTTATGACATCATCTATTTTAGTATCAGTATCTGCAATTTGTTGATCATTTTTTGCAATTTTAACATCTGTTTTTGCTACATTGTTTTTTGTTTTTTTATCTTTTAATAAAATAAAAGCAACTACTACGGTTACAATTCCAGCAATGAATGCATAAAATTTATTAAGCGTCTGTTTCATCTGTATTTTCTTTCTCTAGGTTTTTTAAAAAATCTTCTTTAAATTTATTGAATTGTTCTTGTATAGTACGATCAAATTCTTCTGGAGTCATTTTTGCCGTCCACGTTTCTGTAACACCATCGCCGTTTGATACAAATTCCGCAGCTTGGGTATATGTTTGACGTAATAAATTAACATCTCGTTCTGCGGCTGCTAACCAAGCTAAAGCATTTTCACGAATTTTATTTCGTTCATACTCTTCATACTTGCCTTCTTTTCGCAATTCATGTTCCATTTCAATCGTGCAATCAAAACACATTCCATGAATTTTTCTCATCTTCTGATCTAAATGATGTGTGCCAGCACATGTACATGTTTCTTTGCGACAATTTGGAAATGATCGTAATTCATCCCGTACTTGTTGAAGTACTTCTGTATTTTTAGTTTTCTTTACTCGGAATCCATCTCGCTGTTCAATTATATAAACAGTACCGGTAACTGGATCTGCCTCTTCCCATATATCCCCAATTTCATGACGCTCATTGCGTTTTGCAGTAGATTCAGCATCACTAAATCCCACTGTTTTTTTAGTTTGGAATTTATGAGTACCATCCAACATTTGTTGAATAGCTTTAACATTTTGTAACTTTTTAGACATATAACTTTTTTATTTTATTATTCTTGTTCTGGTTCGGTTTGTAACTTTTTATATTTGTTAATAACATGTAAACGAAGCATTCTTAAGAAAGATTCTTTTTGTTTAACATTTTCCAATTTATTTAATACTCCATTAATAACATTTCCTAATGCATCTACTCGGAATATAGTATTTTTTTCACCAGCAATTTGTGCGCCAGCAGTATTATAATCTACTTTAGTTTGTACCGGTTCTGATGCACTTGGTGGTTCTGCAGATGGTGCAGTTGGTGTTTCAGGTGTTGCTGCGGTAGGTTCTGTTGGTGCCGTTGTATCAGTAGGGGCTTCTGGTGTAGCATCATCAGGTGCTGGCATTTCAGCAGACATATCTGTAGGAGCGGTTGGTGCTTCTGGTGCTGGAGTTTCAGCTTCCGGTGATGGAGGAGCTTCTTCTGGCGTTTCTTCAGTTTGTTCTTTTTCAGCTTCTTGTAATATTCGTTCAACTTTACGACGTAGATATTCTCTAACTAACTTAAGTTTAAAACGCTCACGTTGTTCTCGAGTTAAATTTTCAATTTTATCTTTTATATTTTCAGCATTATCCTTTTCGTCTTTATCTTGACGTTTTTTCATAACTTTAGCAGCATGCTTAGGATCATATTCACCATCTTCTAGATCTTTATATAAACGATCATCTGCATTGTATTTAACATATATATCGCCAGTGTCAACAACTTCTTTGTCTGTTTTACGAAGCACGTTAAGATGTTTATCACCAGTAGATTTCGGATTCAATGCTCCTTTTTTATCATCTTCTGTATAATCTTTTATATCTTTACGAGCTTTTGGTTTTTGAGATTTTTCTAAATCTTTTGGTGCTTTGTACTTGCTTTTATGTTTTTCAGCCATTTTTTAAAATCCTAATTTAATATAAATATCAACGTGAATATTTTAATACTCCTAAAATTTGATTGACAGGTGCAAATGCACCGGTTAATTTATATGTATTGCCTTTGTATATGAATACTACACCTTCCGATGGTACAATTGCTTCAAATCCTCCTAACCGTTGTATACGTGCTAATTCGGTTTTTAATTTAGACGTAACTGCTGGATTTGGGTTTTGTTCTAGTTCGCGAATTAATTGTGCCATTTCTGTACGTATTTCTTGCACAGCTTTACTAGGATTAACTGCTAAAAAGTTTTGTGCGTTAGTTAAACAAACTGCGCCTAACCTCAAAAAGATAGTTTCAAATGGCTCCATGTTTTGTTTTTGATAACGTTTAAAATCTTGTTTATCAAATTCAGAAACCCATGCTAAAAATTCTGCATTATCAATTTGTTTTTTTAACACAGCAATTGAAGTACTTTTATCATTAAATGCCCATCTATATATTAATACGTTTAATATGTTATCTGGTATTTCATATCCTAATTCATTTGCTTTAGTTCGTATAACATCAGCCCACCATGCTTTGTGATATTCTGTAACTAGATCTGTATCTTGTAATCTGAATTTATTACGAAGCTGATCGATTTCGTTAATAAATGCAGCTTGTTGATCTTCAAAATTTTCAACACGACCAATTTTAATTTTTTGTGGTGGAATAATTTTAAATGTTTTTTGCATATGAGCATTTGCCTCTTGTATAATACTTTGAACTAATGCACCACCGGTAGCATCTGTTTCTACAATATTACCAGATTCATCATACTCTACTAAATTATGAAATTGTAATACAGCTGTTTCATATGCAATAACATTTTTTGTTGCTGGATAAATAATTTCCATGTTTGCAAAAACACGTCCGTTTTTGAATATTTCGTTTAGTTTATCTTGTGGCATTCGAGCAAATGCTTCTTGTAAATCCTCACCAGCATTACCAAATGCTTCAGATATAGGTCCTCGATTATCAAATTTTGCTTGTAATTCTGCAGTTGTCATTGGATTAATAACAGTACCTTTATTACGAGCAAATCCAATTTGACCATTCTTCCATGTTACTTGTATATTCTGCCCATCTGTCTTTTCTGTTACTGCTTCTTCAATATCTAAATACCCACCTAATGCTCTAGATACAATTTCTTTCATGTCACCGAATGTTAATCCATGATCATCATATGGATGATTCATATGACCTCCAGCACCGCCTTCTGTTAATAATTTACCAGATTTGATATTAGATTCAATTTTATATATAACTTGTGATTTGTCACTATTAATCCATGGTCTTCTTTGTTTTTTAATTGTTTTTGGAATTAATTCAATCATTCTAGTACGAGGATTAAATCGAAGCATAAATGGCATATGTATCGGAACATCAAATTGATAATCAGATTCTATAGCGCCTGGCTTATTTTGTTGTAATTGTGTTGCAATTTGTTCACCATATTCATCAGATAAATCTTGGAATAAATCTTTTAATTCATCTGTATAAATTGGAGATTCGTTTCTAGGATCATTCAATCTATCTAAAAAATGCGTATGTGCTCCTTGGAAATTAACATCAATTCCATATTTTTTAAAAAAACTATCAATTATTGGTTCTAATTCTGATAATTCTTGCCTTGTAATATAATTTTCAATAATTACCGATTCGTTAATTTTAGCTCCAAATACAGTTTTAGCAAATTTATCAAAATCATAAACAAATTCTTTTGCTTGATTTGCATCTAAGAATTTTCTTAGTTTTTTTATTTTAGTATCGTGTTGTTGTTTATTTTTTTCACCCATCGCGCCTTCGAATACCTGCTTCCACCATTCGGTTGAATAAGTAGATTCTTGCAATCCAGTTACGATTTGCCATATGTTTTTAACAGTATCTTCATCGTTATTAGGATATCCTGTACGGAATGCTTCATAATTATCTGTTGCAATTGCATTACGTAGTGTTGTTGCTGATATAGGTTCACCTACTGCCGATATTAATGGATCTACATTTACACTTAATTCAGTAGCATCTATGCCAGCAGGAATTGTACGTCCTTTTTTATCACCTACTATTTTATATTTATCTACATTTGGAATAAAATCTTTCGATCGTACGTAATCATCGCCTTTTGTAGATGCAGCCATTGCATATCTACCAGTAACATCAGTCGGTAAAGCAAATAAATATTCATATGCAGCCATGATCGGGGAGTTGAATTCAGTCGGTTGCATTTCAATTTTATTATTAGTATTTAATAAATTGAATATCTCGGCACTTTTTTCTCTTGTTATACCATCACGTTCTTTAGGTCCGATTAACATGATAACTCGTTCTACTTCTAGTAATTCTGCATAACGTTCTGCTAAAGCCATATGTGCACCGGTTAATGGTTTAAACCCTCCGGGAAAAAGTACTGTTATTTTATCCATTATATATTTTCTTTTTATAAATAAATATTAAAACAAAGAATTCCATGTAGTTCCATTATAATAATATAACACGGTAGAACCAGCAGAACCAGATGCAATTATCATTCCTTCAGTAGGAGATGTGGGTGTTGTTGTACGTGGCTGTAATAATAATATATCATTAATAACTGCAGTGCCAACTGTTTCAGAACCAGATGCAAATTTTACTGGTACGGTTTTGTATGATGTTATACTTTGTATTTTCCAATCAAATGCACTTTGTGCTAAAAATACTCGTGTTCCGGAATTTATTTTTAATGTATTAGCATATGATGTACCATTAACTGTTCTAGGGTGAAATCCATTGAATAATATATCATCAGATTCACATCGTAACTCAGAATCTGGTGTTATTGAACCAATTGGTGGAATTGTATCTTTTGATAAATATATATCAAATCCACCAGCTTCTATTGTTAAATACGTTGCATATGTTATATATTTAGTACTAGATCCTCCACTATACCAGTCATATGGATGTAATTCTATTGCACCAATTGGATATAATAAATTCGTACTCACACGTATAAACATAGCAGGTCCGGTACCAGTTAATGATGGGTCATATGAACCTGTTAGATTTAGACAATAATATGTATTACCTAAATATGTATATGTTGATAACAAACTACTACTATTTGTAGTATTAATTGTTACTACGCGGAATTTATATAAATCAGCTGTATTAGTGCCTCTATATTCTCCGTATGATGCTGTTACATTTCCAGCAGAATCTAAATGAAAATTACTAGATGAGATTTCTAAATTACCATTACTACCACTAATAAAGTTTGCAGGTGATGTAGAACCTAAAAAGAATTTTTGTGTTTTAACTATTAATTCAGACGGATCAGTTCGATATCTAAAATAATTGTTAGTGTCAGCATATAATTCTAATCCAACTCCTTGATATGTAGTTGTAGATCCGGATAATGCAGATCCAGACCATAACAGGAAACCAGGATTACCAGCATTAAAACCATTATACCCTAACGATCGAATAAAGCCAGTATTTTTATATCCGCTAATTGCTACACCTGAATTTAACGAATCTGCTACATATAATGATCCTGTGAGCATTGAATAATCGCCATCTACATAACGATTACCGCCAGTCCAGGCTTTATTATAGACATAACTAATTTGTTTGCTTTTTTCGCCAGTTACATTGTAATATTCTGCTTTAAAAGAAAGTTGATTGTTTGATTTATGAGCAGTCGGTACTAAACTGCGAATTCTAGTATAATTAGGAGAATATCCGGAGTCATTGTCTGATGTAGTTCTGATATCAGAAACTTGCCAATTACCAGATTCTACTACTAATAATAACACAGCATTACCGTTGTTATTAGGTTCAAAACTAAATATAATATCATCAAATCTCTGCGATGTAGTAGATACTCGTAATTCGCCAATACGTTTACCTAATTTAACAGGTAATTCCTGATTAAAATAATCTGTTGTATCATATGAAATGGCACTACCGGATAGATATACTGATAATACTGCATCAGAGTTTCCAATCGTAGATCCTAATGCATCAATCGTAACTTTATATTCAGAGTTTTTTAAAAATAAACCTTTATATGCCGATTTAATTTGTGCTACCGTTACTGCATTTTTTGCACTTATATCAGTAGCATTTTGTATTTGCATTGCATTGTTTATAGAACTAGTTGTCCATTGTAACACCGGTGCAGTCGTTTCAGTGAATCCTGTGTATGTATGACCTTCCCAATATGTGTCGATACTACTCTGTGTTACGAATGATCCTATACTTTGATCTGGATATATCGATGATGTACTAGTAACAAATATTTCTGTCTCTGTTAATTCGATATCATTAATCAATTCCCATGTACCAACGGTACCAGTATTGTTTGCATATAATTTTATTCGATTAACATCGCCAGCAGCCGGTTCTAGATTATTAATTTCTATTAATGCATATGATTCTGAGTTCTGTGTAGCTATATATTGTGGCGATGCTTCATATGTTAATGCAAATGAAGATGATTCGAATTTTTGATATGTATGAGATGATATACTTTGGCTACTATAAACCGTATATTCGCTATCTAATAATGCTAATGATGGACTTAATATCTTTTTTATAGTAGATATATATGGTGTTGTAGATACATTGTATTGAGCCGTAGGAGTAGGATTATTAGGTACTGAAACTGTTATAGTCCCAGTTGCCATATCATTTGTAAAATTACCATTTTGTAATTCTATTGCTGGTTGACCATTATATGAAAAATATCGAACAAATCCTGTTGTATACGTAGGAAATTGTGTACTTTCATATATTCTGTCTAAATGCGGCCCGATCTGTTCCGTAACAACTAACGTAGGTGCTGTTTCAAAAATAATTTCAGAAACATTGGATATATTCGGATTAACCGGGACAGACCTAGTCCATTTTACGTTTGGTTTATCTTTCCATTCCGCAGGTACATTTTTTGCTTCCGCAACTAATGTTATAGTACAATCACCGGGAGATGTTTCTTCGTATATATAAATTACAACAACTCTAGATTTATCTTCATCAATGTAATTGATAACTTCATGATAAATAGGATCGCCGTTATAATCTAAAACTTCAATGTTTAAGTAACTACCTACTTGTAAATTTGAAGGATTACCTCTAAATTTAAATAAATTTTTTCCAGATGTTAATCTAGTAGGAAATTCAGTAATTTGAAAATAATTAGGCGATGTTAATGTTTTATCCTCAAACCAAACCGGTGTGAACTGTAAACCTGTATATACTGATTCTTTTCGTTTCATCTACTGATATTCTTTTTATATAAATATCACGTGTAGTTAATCTGGCTGAATCCGTTTATTTTATTTACTTCGATTAAGTTATCTACCATGTCTCGCATAGTGTCAACGTGAGATATAATAATAGAAAATTCAAATTTAGTTCTGAAATAATCAAACAGATTAACTACTGCAGAAATATGTTCTGCATCTAAACTTCCCCATCCTTCATCTATTGCAATGAAATTAGGACGTGGTAATGCAGACACATTGATAAGTGCTATGCGTATTGCTAAAGATGAAATAAAACGTTCCATGCCTGATGTTAATTCTAACGGCCAGAAATTGTCTTCATCATATATAATATATCCATTGATATTCTTACCATCGCTTTGAAGCACCATATTAAAATCTACAACTTGATTCAATACATTGTTAATTTCAGTTTCAATTTTAGGAATAGCTTTAGAAATTATTTCATATGGAACGCCGTCTCTTTTAATTGCAGCTAAATAATATTCATATGCCTTATATTCAGTTTCTAATTTTTTATATTTATCTAACTGCATTATTGCTTCTGATTTAGTTGTTTTAGCAACTTCTATTATTCCATGTTTCTTTTTAACTGCAGTAGTTATATTTTTTATTAATGTATCTAACTCAGAAATCTGTGTTTTTAATTCCGTAATTTTAGAATCAATTTCAGCATTTGTTACAATAGCAGATTCATTTGCACGAAATAATTCTTGTCGCTCTAAACATATTTCCAATTCAGATTCTTTAGTCTGCAAATCGCTTTCCATTAATTCCAATTTCAATTGATTTACCTTTAAAGTATTTTCTGTTTTTTCAATCGATAATTTTAACGTATTTAATTCCGTATACTGAGCTTCATATGGTTTTAATACATCATATTCATCTCGTTTGGCATTATATTGTTGTTCTAATCCTATTAATATGTTTCTATCTTGCTCAATTGTATTTTGTGCTTCGATTGCGTTTTGAATGAAAACGTTAGATGTACAGTATTTACATTCCGGGTCGTATTGATGTGTTGCCAGATGGTTAATCTTTTCTTGTTTTGCATTGATAATGCCTTTCTGTGTTTTTATTTCATCACGCAAATCTGTAAGTTCTGTTTGCAATTGTTGTAATGTTGTTACGTGATGTTGTAAGTCAGTTTCGTTGAAATTTTGTTTTATATTTGTTTTTGTAGTTGCGATAGTTGTTTTTATGAGTTGAATACCAGCAGTAGCTGTATCGATATCTGTTAATAATGTTTCTACCGATTCTGTTAATTCGGTTTCCTGTTTTTGTAAAGTTTTAATTCCAGGACCATCATATGATGTTGGTAATTTACTTTCAATTAGTTGTAAGATTTCATTATGCATTGCATTGCGTTGTTCTTGCAATTCATGTTCTTCAGTTTCTAATTCTGTAATAAACTGATGATTAGATGTTATTGTGTTATCAGCATCAGTTATAATAACATCAAAATCAGTCTTTTTATATTCTTTCAATTTACCAGCAGTTTCTTTTATTTCATCTGAAGCTAATTGGTATAGTTGTTCAAATACAGTAATATCTAAAAACTGTGAAAGTAAGTCTTTACGTTCTCTTTGCGATTTTTCAATAAAGTTATTGTTATCTGCTTGTAATGAAAATGCAGTTAAAATAAAATCATCATATGTTCCTAAATAGCGACGAATATTTTTATTAGTTTCACTTCGTTCTTCACCATTTAAGTTTTCAGTATCAGTATAAAAATCTACTAAAACTTTAACATGACCTTTTTTATCTTTAATTCCTTCGCGGACAATAGTATATGTTGTGCCATTCATTTCGAACACAAACTTTGCATGAAATGAAGATTTTTTATTGTTTAATACTTCATTTGCTTTACCTGTTTTACTACATTTATCAAATATAGTATATGTTATTGCATCTAATAAAGATGATTTACCAGATGTATTCGCAGCAAATAAACCACATACATCTTGTAGATTATCAAAATGTAATGTGTTATTTTCACCATATGAAAACATGTTGCTAAATTCAAATGAAACCGGATGCCAAGTCATATGGCGCACTGATTCAATTGCTGGTAATTTTGAGTTTATACTTCGATTAATGTAACGTATAGCATCAGTTTCTTCTGCAGTTGCTTGTGGATAATTAACAGATATATAATCAGTAATCAATGTGTTTTGATATTCAATATCTCGAACATTACCAATCGTAAATGATGATGATGTATTAGTATCAGTAGACATTGCATTGCGTTGAATTGTTATGTCTTGTACATCATATTTTTTACGAATAGTAGCAATTAATTTTTTCATGTCCGCTGCACTCGTATCATTAAATTTAATACGAACACGTGGTTTATTAGGAATACGTGTAGGTGCATTGATAATAGTAGTACCACTCACTTCTAATGTAACATAACCATATTCATTTGGTATTTCTACAAATTCAGCGCTACGTGTTTTTAAGTCCCATACTAAGATTCCGTGATCTAAAGCTTCGCCATGATTTTGTTGAATCAATGAACCAGGATATGCAATTGTACGAGCTTCATTTAAATACTGAGCTGGTTTATGTATGTCACCTAATAAAGTGATATCATGTCCTGTGAATAATTCTGTAGTTACATGTTCATTTGATATTTGATATCCAATATCTGTTTTTGCACTATTAACAGCTCCGTGATGCAAAGCAATTTTATATTCAGCATCGAAGTCAGATGCTTTAATATATTCTGATGGTGCTACATCGACGGCCATATGATTAAATACTACGCCGGCTATTTCAAATAATCCATTTTCTTTAACAAATATAATGTTAGGATTCTTAATGACATCTAATACCGGACTTATTGCATCTACACGATGCATATTATTTAAATTCATGTCATGATTGCCCAGAATCACAACAGTTGGAATATCAAACCCATTGAAAAAATCAACAAGCATTTGAACTAATTCCGGAGACATATCTAGTTTGCTATGCACGATATCACCCGTAACAACTGCAATATCATTGCCTGTATTAGTCTTTGTAATATAATCAAACATGGTTTGAAATACTTCTCGATATTCTCGGTGTCTCTTTAAAGTTCGAATGTGAATATCTGATATATGATAAATTTTATCAATACGATCTATGTTAACATCAATGTGTTTTATATCCATAACATATCCATTTTTAGTTGCATTAACCGTTCAAAAGTTAATACATCAGTATCTTGTATTAATTGATTAATTTTTTGAAATCCTAATTCAGATGCATCAGTGTTATTTGGTAATTCTACAAAATATACATTTAAACCTTCAGCCATGAAACGCTCTGCAATTTGAATTGAGTTTTTTAAAGCATCTGGATCTAAACATAAATAAATGTTTCTTACTCGTTCTTCAATTATTTTTCTTTGCAAAGCGGGTTGTATAATTTTACCAAATAAAGGTATTGCATTGCGTTTAACTGCAATTGCATCGAAAGACCCTTCACATAGTATAATCGGCTCTGCCCAGTTTATAAATAATTCAAATCCGATAATATCTTTTGAAACTTTAGGATTTTTATGTCGTTGAGTATCTGATTTATAAAATGCTCGGGATACGAAATAATTTAATTGTCCCGCAGCATCATAACTAGGTATAATTATTTTACCAGCATATTCGCCAGATTCGCAATATCCGATTCTATATTTTAAAATATCAAAAATAGAAATACCACGTTGTTTTAAATAATGCACTGCATTTTTATAATCCGGAGACTTTTTCGGAATCCATAATGGTTTATAATCTTGTGGTAATTGTAGTGTTACTAGTTGTTTTGTTTCCGTAGTATGAGATCTATATTTATTAGATTCAATAATACGATTAAGTTGTTCAAACTTTTCTTTTGTTAAATTTAATTGTTTAAACAATGTAGCAATGCTACGTCCTTTTTTATCAGATATCCAACAATGCCAAGCATTTTCGCCAGCAGAGTTAGTTGCAATATCAATTTCTAATTTAGGTTTGTAATGTGAAATAAAAGGAGAAAAGAATGCGATATTATTACCAGATGTAGGTTTACCTTTACCTAACACAGATTCTAGTAATTGTAATAACTTTACATTCTTCATATTAAAATTATATGAAAAATTCAGTATTAATCCAATTAATATATTAATATTATATATAATAATTAATATTAGTTAGACACATACATTACATTTCTGGTCTAACGATCAATTCAATACTGAATTAATCATTTAATTAATTAACATTAATTTCATTATGAATGTATTAAAAATATTTCACAAATCAAACCTTTATGCAAAAAACTTTTTAACTTGTTGTGGTTCTTCGCCAGTTTTCAAACATTCTTCTAACCATTCTGATGGAATTGATTTTTTTGCTACATGTTTAATACCTAGTTTATTTGCATAAGATTCATACGTAGTACTAGATGCTTTTGATATTTTTTGTGTAGGATTTTGGAATACCATGCGAATATCTATTCCAGGATTTGATGCTAAAACATGTTTCATTTTTAAACGATCAGCACTAGTCCATCGTCCTTTAGTTTCGATATACATTGTAGTACCGTCACGTTTAGTAAAAACAAAATCTGGTGTGTATTTTGCTTTACGTTCCGGTACTATATAATTTAATGTATCTGTTTCATATTTCAAAGGATATTCTGTAGTTTTTATAAAATCTGCTACAGTATGTTCTAATCCAGATTTATAACCGTATTTTAATGCATTCGCTCTTTTTGAATTTGCAGCACCATGCCAATGATTTTTTGCCATAACGTGTATTTAAATATTTAGTTTTATTAAAAAAAATAATTATTTAGGAGACATCCAATAAACTTTATAACTACGTTTACCATTTTTATAATTATATGATCCATTAGTAAACCATTTAGATCTAGTCCAAAATTTTGTTTTTTTATTTGATGTACCCCATGGTATTTCTATTTGCATCCAACCATTAGGTAATTTAGTTAAAATTTTAGGATTGAAATTTGAAGTTGTACCAGCTTCGATTGGTTTTAATTGTGATACATCTATTTTTTTATTATCTAAACCAAAATCTGCATTATATGCTTTTAATCTTTTATTTAATGCATCTGTTTGCTTTTGTGCATCTAGTGCAGCTGCATCATTACTAGAAGAATAATCAGTAGTTTCACCTGATGCATCTAATTGATATGCTGTATTAGCTAACGGATTTGCACCTAATTTTTTATTAGATATTGAATAGTCAGATGGAGATAGTGTTAATTTTAAATTGAACCATGGTTCATCAGCAGGTGCATTTTTCTTTTTTGACATCCAAACGCCGCCTTCTGTAGTATCCCAATAATACATATATGGGTCACTGGGTGATAATGAAAATGGTTTTTTTCTATCTATTTTTGTATTAACTTCTAATAGCAATCGTTTTAAATTATACATATATACCTTTAATATTAAAGTGTAATTTTATCTTCTGAACCTTTTTGTTTTGGTCGATATATTTCAAATTTTAAATCAGAACCATTATATGTTCCAATAATGTTATTACCGTCCTTAGTTAAATCAAAATCCGAAACATTTACATATATATCATAATCTTTTCTAAAAAATCTATGTGGTAATATTACTCGATAATATTTTTTATCTGGCGTGATTTCTTTTACAATTAATGGCGAATTTCTTTTTACTTTTGCACGAAATATTGCATCATCCATTTCAATAAATTTATAATCAGTAACAACATCGTGATAATCGATATTTTGTAGATGTTTTAATTGGCTTTGTAAATCAGTAGCTACCGGTTCTTCTTTAAATGTTTCAATATCAGAATCACTAACTGTTATTATATTATAATCACCTGGGTGATCTTTTACCCATTTATTTAATTTTGCAGTAGCTTCTTCCCAACGGCTAGTAGCTTCTTCTTTTTTATATTTTTTAAACAAAGAAATACGCATATCTAACCATGTATTAGATTTTTTCTTTTTAGTATACCAATTCGTATTATCAGAATTCCTCCAATATTGCCATTTATCAGTTCCTGATAACCCATCGATCATTTCACCAGACGCTTTTTCAGGACGTTCATTTTCTGTTAATAATGCTTTTAAACGTATCATTTTTATTATCCTACTTATATGTATATATATTTACCAGTCAACTAATACCAATTTACCATTCCAATTCATTACATTATCTGCACGAAAATCTAAATCTAGATCAAATTCTGGAATATTTATTTTTTCTACATCTCGTTGTAGTGCATTTAGAAAATTATCTAATTGTGGGTCTATGTTATCAGTTTGATTAATAAAATCGAATATAGAAACTTCACCACCTTCGGACCGTGCATACTCTGCAAATTCTTTCATAAATTCATTAATTTTCGTACGAATAACAGTAGGTATTGGGGATGCATTTGCCATTATATACATATCATCATTATTAATATAATATACCGGTATAAATGTAGTAAATTCTGAATAACGATTTACGATACGTTTTGCTACTTCAAATTCATCTCGTTCTTTAGTAATCTTAAAAACTTTATCTTCGCCGTCAATTTCATAAACCCGTCCATTATCACCACCGCCGATATATCGAAATTCTTTATTTTTAATTTTTGATAAACATCGAGATAATTCAGAATCAGATAACTCCATTAATATAGTTTTCAATCTTATCATTTTACACCTTTATCTAAATCCATACGAATTAAAAAATTCATATCAACATCATCACGTTTTTTTATAGGTTGTGCTAATTTACCAATTGCTAATAAACGTCCATAATCATCATATAAACCTATAGTTGTTATATATGGAGAAAATACACTGCTACTAACAAAATTCTTATATGTTGTATTATTATCTAATGTTAAAGATTGATTAAGTGACATATTAAAGTCACCTGAATCTAATTTTACAATAGTACTTAATTCATGTCTCGTAACTGTACTTTTATAACTAGCAGTATATGGAGTATTAACTAGATCGTTATAAATAAAATTAGCACTTGATATAACTGCAATACCGTGTTTATTGAATATATTACCTACTACATTTGTTTGTAACAGAGAACCGGTGATATGCCGATCTGATAAATATGAAATTTCAGTCGATGTTAATGCTTTATTATAAATTCTAATTTCATCTAATGATCCACTAAAATCATATCCAATATACATAGGTTGATTATTAGAAATAATAATACCAGTTGCAATAGTTGGATCAATAGCAGGTTGGTATACTGACTGATTTAATACGCCGTTAATATAAATTTGCATGTAACTACCAGATTTCTGACATACAACATGATCCCAACTAGAACTAACAGCAATACTAGATGTTACATTAACACCTGATGTCGACGTAACAGACGTGCCTTGTACGCGAAATAATATACGTTTAGTAGATGTTAAAACGATATTAAACGGACCTGGTTTACTTATTAAACTCTGTGTAGAAGAACCAGTATTTGATGCA